>Ga0209777_10000103_pt1 | contig 141164 bp, 152 predicted proteins | sample FrelakmetHBP12HB_FD_187147 | JGI IMG/M metagenome (GOLD analysis project Ga0209777, IMG submission 187147) | Freshwater lake sediment microbial communities from the University of Notre Dame, USA, for methane emissions studies -HBP12 HB (SPAdes)... | ecosystem: Environmental > Aquatic >... | reverse complement strand
TTGCCGCGACCTTCTTCAGCCTGGCCGACAGCCACGAATCGGAGGAGTTGACGATGTCCTTAAGAAGTCCAGCCTTGGCGACAGGCTTCTCCCAGAACAGGCCGATGAAGTGGTTGACTGCGCGGCCATATTCGTTCAGAACAACATCCAGTTCCCGAACCTTGCTTGCTGTCAGGAACTTCAAGCTGCATTTGGATGAACGAACAATCTTCATCTCCATATATTATACGCCTTTTCAGAGAGAAAAACCTTCAAAAAACGAAAGAAAGTTCAGGTTGTTGCAGATTGCTGGTCAACGGTTCGAACCCTGATATGCGGACGATTCTCATGGCGGAAAGAAGCGGCCGTCTATTACTGGACAGATCATTATTACCGAGCAGTAATAGAGGCCCGCGGGTGATATTTCGGGAGGATGAAGGGCGATTCCTTCCGCTAGGGGCGGCGCCAGACCTGGATGTATGCACTCTTTAATGGCTTTTTCCTGCGATTCGATTCGTTCATTCCCACGAGAAACGGTATTGGATCCATGCATTCGAATCCCGCGTTGATAGCAAGACCGTTGACCAAGTTCGATACTTCGTTGTCGCCTGCCTCTTTTTTGCCGAGAGACAGCGACAACATGCCGCACGGCCTGAGCAGCTTGAACGAATTCTGAAGGAAGGGGGTCATGAACTCATCTATCCATTGGCGTTTTTCAGTATAGAACGGAACCCCGACATATTCCTCAAGGTCGACGAAAGGGGGAGAAGTCATGATTAAGTCAAATTGTTTTCCGCTTGCAAAAATTACTGGCATTTCGGCGACGCAATTTCCGTGGATGATTCGAACATTAGTGGTCATCCCGCACGTTCTGAGGAAATCGCGTTCCCGTTCTAGCCCCCGGAACGTTTTTTCCGACAAATCAATTCCGACGTATTCAGAAACTCCGGCTGCGGCGAATCCCAGCAGTCTTCCTCCAAATCCGGCGCACGGATCGAGAACTTTCAGATCAGTAACGTCGCTGAAAAGATGCCTGAGGATCGCCATGCATACCTTCGGAGAAAAATTGCTTACTACGCCCCCGCGGCTGTCGCTTCGGCATATGCCGCGTATTGTTGACTCGGTCGCCTTCCCGTGCAGGCACAGTATCTTATAGATGTCCTCCGAAAGCAGGTCATCGGAACTAAAGACCTCGATCGGCGAAAGCTTCCCCCTCTTTCTGCATTCGAACATATGAGGATGAAAGACTGACGCCAATTCGGTGGCGAATCCGTCCCATATGTACAGTCCGTTCTTCTTTGTCGCAATGGTGCAGTTTCTTAGTGCAAGCCATTTGCGGGTTTTGTCCTCGTCGCTCAGGCTATAATGGGGAAACCCTTCGCGACGGCATTGCTTCAGCACATCATCGATCATGTCCGCAGGAACGGCGCGGTTGTCGCCGAATTGATCGACAAGAGGGCGGAGAATTTCCAGTTCGCGTTCCGACACCATCAAGCCTGGCAGTACCGTTATTCCGTTCTCTCTGGCTAACCACCTGAAATTATGCAGCCTTCTTGCGCCTTTGGCCACATCCTTGGCGCAGACCAATCCTGTTCGTTCAGCGGTTTCTTGCCGCTGATGCGGCGCATCAACGATTCCTATGTTTTTAGCCCTAAGACAATCAGGAAATGTCCCAGCCTTGATGTCGTGTTCCCATGCTTCGACAATTTTCCACCCGGCGGAGGTCATATCCAGCGTCCTGTCCCGGTCGCTACAGACGTTTTTCTTTGCGGGTTCACTGAGCTCGTCAAAAGTCTTTTTTCCGGTCACGTAGTCCCACCCATGCCAGAACGTTCCGAGAACCTCTATGATGATCTTCAAAGACGGGATGGCAAAATCCGCGGAATAGCGGCCAAGAACAGGAAACTGCCTGTATACGACAATTGATCCTTCTGGATGTTTTTCTCCTGATGGCGCACTATAGCTTTCTACTACATATCCTTCATTTTTCAGCCATTCGGCCATAGCATCCTCGGATTTGCTTGCTGTCGGAAATTTGCCTTCCGATATCCTGGCAATCATCTCCCGACGTTTAGAATCTCTCTGCGTCTGCGGATTAAGGTATCCTCTTTCAGCGAACAGTTTTTTCCTGCCTTTTGAGACAGACAATGATCTTTTATGTTCCACCGCTTCAGCGGTAATTTTTGCACCAGGGTGCTTTTCCATATATTCCTGCAGCGTCATTTTGTGCGTACTAAGAAGATGCCCTGTTGTCCTGAGCATTTGAAACGGCTTGCCGCATTCCAAGCACGTCACATAATCCTCGCCCTCGACGCCGGAATCCCTGATCGCGACATTCTTGTCGGCGACATATTTGGCTGAAAACGCTTTGGCGGTGCACTTTTTGCAGATTCCGTTTCCGGCATGCGGACTGTCAACCAGCCCGCACAATACGCATGCAGAATGCTGTTTGCTCCATTGTCCGTCCTTTAGCTTGTTTCCGCTTGGCTGGCCCATCCTGCGCTGTTTGTTGGCCCTTCCGACGGCCCTGAACGCGTCCATAGCATCGGCGTTCGATGCGAGCCACGATGACCGCAACGGGCTGTTGTCGAATTTTTTTCTGTACTCTTTTGCCGACATTCCATGTTCATTTCGTACGTGACTTAGAATACTTTTGTCGTCCGCAAACCCACATACGCAGCATGTGATTGACATAATGATCTTCCTCCATTTTGGTTATCGTCAACACACATTATACCATTTTGGAGGCGTAGTCAATTAAAAAAGAAACCCCCGAGTTTCCTCGGGGGTTCCCATTTTTGCAACGAAAGAATGGGCCTACGAACCGACGTTTACTTCGACTCGGGCAATAGCGTAGTCATTGACGACAACTATGCCAATTTCTTCGTAGATTACCCATCCTAGGCGGATTTTCTTAGGGTCGTCCGCAGGCAGCACAGTGATGTCCTGGCGGATCGGGAACGCGCCCACGTACTCGGCCGGAGCCAGCACGAAGACGTATGTCGTCGGCACCCGCGAGCTGACATGAATGTCAGCCGTGAAGATGTGACCGAACAGTCCCGTCGTCAGAACTTCCTTCTGCGTCGCCTGGTCGAACACGGTCTGTCCCCATGCCCGAATGTCCGCATAGCGGAGGGCGTGGCAGACGACCTTGCCGACCGTCAGATCGTGCGACTCAACCTGGGCGAATGCCTGGTTCAGAGCCGACAAGCTGAGAGCGCCGCCAGTGGAAACGATCTGATTCGCCACCGGCACGGCCGCGTTGACGGCTTTGAAGATGTTCGAATCCTCTTCCTTCTGGATCGCCTCTTTCGCCTTGATCTGAGCGCGGTCGACGATGTAGAACCGGCGAGCTTTGACTTCGCTGATTCTCACAGTCGGGTTGACCGCGATCTCGAACGTCGGGACGAGGATTTCCTCGCCTTCGACGATGTTGTCCGGAACGCCGCCCCGGCGAGGAATCTTCCAAGCCGTTGCCCTGACGTCCTTCTCGTACCGCGCATACGCGCCCTGGGGAAGCTCGTCCACCATGAGCAGCTTGCGTCCGACGGCCTGGTATTCCAGCGCCCTGCGGATAGGCTCGATCATCGCCTGCGCCAGCGCGACGCGCCCTTCCGGCGTGTCCATGGCCTGCGCGATGAGGGTAGCCCTCTTTTCGTTGATCGCTCTCTTGTCCATTGCCATTTTCGTTCTCCTTGAGTGATCCGCCGAGGCGGATTGACTCATTCCCTTCCACGCGAGCGGGTCCGATCACCTAGATGATCAGCTTGCACTCGATGTACTGGTTGTTGTTCGCTCCGCCGAGCGCGATATCCCCGTTGATGTCCGTGCCGGGAACTCCGGACGGATAGGCACCGGGCGCCCGCGTCAGGACCGCGATCGAGCTCAGCGTCTCTACGGCGCCGTCGAGCGTCAGCTTGCCGTTCACGGATGCCTTGAGGTACTTGCCGACGTCCGCGGCCACCATGCCGGTCTCGAACATGTCGGTGGCGAACTCGCCGCCGCTGTGGTAGACCGTCATCTCGCCCGACGCCTTCGTCTCGTTGTAGCCGTCCGAGACCCTGTTCTGCCACCCCGGGCTGATGCCAGGCATCGACGCCGATGTGGTGCTGTAGTTGTCGCCCGCGATCCCGTAGACCTTGCCCACGGTGGCGGCTTCGACGCGCTTCACTCCCGCCGAGGTAATCGTGACGAGCATGCCCATCTTGATTTCCAGCGAGGCGACCGTATCGACAGCGCACAATGCGGGGACGACATGGAATTTAGGAACTAGCGCCATTGTCGTTCTCCTTGTTTTCTTTGTCCCTGTGGCCCGTTGAAATGCTTCCTGTCAGGCGTCCAAGATGCGTCGTAGGCTGCGCCGTCCTTTGCGTCTGAATGCGCGCTTCGAAGTCTGCGTCGTAGAGTTGCGTCGGACCATCGTCCGATTCCACCCGGAACCGGACACCGTTGTTCACGCACTACCTATTCTTAAACCGTCCCGGAAATTCCTGCATGAATCGGCTTAAAAAGCGAAGCCCGCGTTTCCGCGGGCTTCGCCTCGTTTTCCTTTCGATGCCGGGCTACTCGGCGTCCTGGCCCCTGATCTCCTTGTCCAGGGCCGGCGTGCCGACCGTAAACCATCCGGCGAACGTGTCCTTCAGGGACTTCTGCTCCTTCGGCTTGCGCTCGTCGGCGTAGCTGGAGGCCTCCTGGACGATCGGCGACGGAAGCGTCGTCGGGCTCGCCTGGGAAGCGGCCTTGAACACCCTGTCCGCGAACGCCTCGATCCGGTCGGCCTCGATCTTCGACAGGTCCTCGACCACCGCGTCGAAGTCGGCCTCGGCGATGCGCCCCTGTCCGAGCAGCTTGGACGCAACCTGGCAGGCCTTCTTGTGCCTGGCCGCGGCGATGCGCTCCATCTGGCGGTCGCGCTTCTCGGCGATCACGCGCCCTCGGATCTCGTTGTTGATCGCGGGCATGTCCTTCTGGGTCTCCTTCTCGCCGCCCATCTTGGCGTCGTCCACCGGGATGTCCGGAAGGTCGGCCTTCACGTCGATGTTGTCGGGGCCTTCGTTGCCCATCCTGGCGTCCCCTCTCGGAATGTCGGGATCCTTGGCGACGACGTTGATGTTGTCCTTGCCTTCGTTCATGATCTCGGCGTTGCCGCGGGGAACTCCCGCCTCGACGTCCTTCTCTCCGTCGACGACCTTCGTCGGCTTGGCCGCGGTCTTGGTCGCCGGCTTGGCTTCCGCGATCACCCTGCCGCGGATCTCGACGTTGACGGCCGGCATGTCCTTCTGGGTCTCCTTCTCGCCGCCCATCTTCGCGTCGTCGACCGGAATGTCCGGGAGATCGATCTTGACGTCGATGTTGTCCTTGCTCTCGCCGCCCATCGCCGCGTCGCCCCTCGGAATGTCCGGAGTCTTCGGCTTCACGTCGATGTTGTCAGGGCCTTCGTTCTTGATCGCGGCGTTGCCGCGGGGAACCCCGGACTTGACGTCGTGCTGGCCGTCCTCGACCTTCTTGGGCTTGTCGGCCGTCTTGACGACCGGCTTGGCGGATGCTACGACCGCCGGCGCGGGCTCGACCGCCGGAGCCTCGGGAGCCGCCTCGACGACGACCTCTTCGGACGCGAGGGCCGCGGGCGCCTCCTCGGTCTTCTCCGCGATCTGCTCCTTGACGTCCTCGGCGACCCCAGCGGGCAGCTCGATCGTCACCGTGTCCGGAATCTCCGGCTCTCCGGCGGCCGGCAGCGGCTCGCCGATGTCGGTGTCGTCGTTCATCTCGTCAAGGGCTTGAGCCTGCCTCCTGATCATCTCGGTCCACTTGTCCTTCATGACTCTGAGCTCCTCGGTTGCGTATTTCTTGCTGTCGGCGAACGCCATCAGGAACTCGTTGGAGTCCTGCTCCTTGGCGTACTTCCGCTGCATTTCCTTGCAGATGATCCCGGCCTGGGCCTCGTTGTACCGCCCCATCTTGCCGTTCTGGTGGATTTCCAGGCACTCGTCCATCGGGTCGCGCATGGCGTACGTCGAGGCGATCCTGTTCATGTCTCCGACGTCCCTCATGCCGAACGCGGCCAGCTGCTTGCAGGCGCATTCCGCCAGGGGCTTGCCCTTGCAGGGTCCGTACGTGGCGACCGAGTTCGATCCCCACTTGCGGTTGATGCGCTCGACGCAGTTCGCCATCGGGAACGGCGTCTCGGCCGCGGTGCGGATCATCCTGGCGACGTTGACCTGGGCGGCGAACTTCCTGGCCGCCTTCCTGCAGGTCTCGCAGTTCGCCTTGCCGGACTTCTTGGGGTCCAGCGTCCAGGACACCATCATGGCGGCGTCGGACGGGTCGTCCTTGCTGACCAGCGTGTCCTTGGCCGTCCTCGTCTCGCAGGACGGGCAGACGTACTCGGTCCTGCCTGCGGACTTCGACACCGGCTTGCATCCGGTCATGCCGCACGCCGGGCAGACGTGCCCGATTTTCGCCTCGTACGACGCGATCTTCTGCAGGCTGTCCTTCGTCAGCTTGATGCTGGCGGCGACGGGCATCGAGGGCAGCTCAGGCGCCTCGATCTTCTTGTCCGCGTCGGCCTTGTCCTTCTCGAAGGTCATCTTCTCGGGGTTGAGCACCTCGATCATGACGTGCATCTCGTAGACCGCTCCGCAGCCGTTGCAGGTGAACTGGCCGGCAGGGCGCCCTTCCGCCCCGACTTCCGTGTCGGTCGAATGGCAGATCGGGCAGACCGTTCCCGGCATCATCTGTTCGCCGGGTCCCGGAAGCTCCTCTTCCGTCTTCGGGGCCTCGGCCGTCAGGCTCTGGACCGCCTGGTCCATGGCCGGCGACGCGTTGGGCATGGCGCCTGCGGCCGCAGGGTCGCCGACTCCGCCCGGGGTTGTGCCAGGAAGCCCGCCGCCCGTCCCGCCGCCGAACTGGGCCTTCTTCTCCATATTCACCTTGGCCGCGGCTGTCGGCAGCGGCGCGTTGACCGGAGGCGGCACCGGAGGCGAAACCTGGTCGGCCGGCTGGGCCAGCGCGTCAAGGTTCTCTCCCGTCACGTCGCCCTCGACCGGAACGGACGCAGGAGCCGTCTCGTCTGCCGGAATGGACAGGTCGGCCTTCTCCCCGCCGACCTCGACCGCGATGTGCAGCTGCTCGCCGTCGAACTTCACGTTCAGGATGCCGGCGTTCTTCAGGGTCGAGGCCTTCTTCACGAACTGGCCGCCGACCTTCTCATCGACTTCGACGCTGTCCATCGACGCGATCTTATTGACGAAAGCGACGATCTTCCTCTTGGCCTCGGACGAGTTCTTCACGACCTCTTCTTTGGTCGTTCCGACTTCCTCGGGCGTCGCGCTGATGCGGTGCGTGGCCTTCCTCGCCAGCTTGTCCTTCATGGCGCCGCGCTCCTGGTCGCGGTCCTTCCTGCCGGAGATGTCGCGGGGCCTGCTGTCCTCTTCGACGGGAGGCTTGGTATCGGCCTTGACGACCTTCTTGGACGCCAGAGCCTTCCTGATCTCGTCCTTCCTGGACGCTGCGGCGGCCGGCTTGTCGCCTTCCGCGGCCATCTTGTCGATCGCCAGCGAGATTTCCTTGGCCGAATCCTTGTCGTCAGCCAGGACATCCACCGTGTCCATGATGTCCTCGGCGCTCATGCCCTCGTCCTCGGCGACCAGCACGCGCAGGCCCGAAACGATCCTGCCGGCCAGGTCCTTGGCCGCGACGACGATGCCGCGCTGCGACCAGTACTTCGCCTTCGCCAGGATGTCCTTGGCGGAGACCCTGTCGCCATCCGTAACGGGGGACGTGATCGCGTCCAGCGTCGCGGTCTTCGACCGGACGTCGCCGACCAGGCCTGCGACCGACGCCTTGACGTCCTCGGGAGTGCTGCCGGTGGCGATCGCGGCGCCTGCCAGCGCCGCCAGCACGCCGTCCAGATGCTCCTGGGCCGTCTTGATGTTCTTGCGGGAGAACGCCGCGCGGCTCCAGATGTCCGTCGGCTTCGTGTCAAGCTGCTTCTCCGTGACGACTTCCTTCTCGCCGGACTTGTAGCCTTCGCTTTCCAGCTGGTCCTGCGTCACTGTGTGCTTGTCGACGCCTTCGCGGACCTTTTCGAGCTGCTTTTCGCTGATGACAGTGGGGGTGCCGTCCGTGCGGCTGCCTTCCAGCTGCTTTTCGGAAATGGAAGTCGGCTCGGCGTCGTTCCTCTCTTCCTTAAGCTGCTTCTGGGTGATTTCGTGTTTGCTGTCATCCGTCCGCGGATGATACTTCACGCTCCCGTCGAGCTGCTTCTCTGTGATCGTTTCCGGAGCGTCTTGGCGTTCTGCTACGTGCTTGATATCGGACATTGTGGATCCTCCCTTTGCGTTAAATCCGGCTTCGTGATGTACTTTATTCTCCGATTCCGCCTGTTTTTCCTTCAACGAAGATTCCAAAATCTGCTTGACGGCTGCGCGGTCAGCCGCGGCCGATGTGGGCGTCCGTCTTTTCATGTCTTTTTCGCTCCCTTCCTGCGCGGCGTTCACCTGGCTTTCTTCCAGAAATGCCGCTGTTTTCAGCCTTGAAATGGCGTTCCCGACCTTGTTCAGGGCGTCCGACGACGCCAGATTCCATGCCGGCGGAGTAGGCATTGTCGGCCTGATGATCGCCGGCGTTCCCGGAACGCCCGTCGCGTTCGCGCCGACAGGAGCCTCGGTTTCGGCGGTCAAAGGCTGCGCCATCGGCGACGCCGGCGTGGGGATGGTCTGGGCCTCGGGAGGAAGCTCCGCAGGGGCTCCTTCAGGGGCGCCTTCCAGTCCAGGGATCGCGTTCTCAGCCGGAGGCATCTGCCCGTATCCCGCCCCGACCAGCTCATCCGTGAACTTCTGCAGGTCAGACAATATCTGGACGAGGTCGGTGGCGAATTCGGTCTCGACCTTCTTGCGGTTGCGAATGAGGTTGATCGATATCTCTTCGAGGGTGGACAGACACTGTTCGATCTTCTGCAGCTCCTCCTGGCTGGCGTTCTTCTCGATGGCGGCGTCCTTGTACATCAGCAGGCCGTTCTGAATGTTGGAGACGGACGCGGCTACGGGAAGCCTGTCCGAAAATTCGCGGATGAGCATTCTCATCCTGGCGATGTCGTCCGGCTGAGTCGGGATATACGGCTGGCCGTGGGCGTTCACCTTCTCGATCCGGTTCTCGTTGCGCTCGACGATATCGATGGCCTGGTCCAGCTTTTCGTCGGGGATCAGCATGGAGCGGCTTATTTTTCCCATGACGACCTCCACGGCCGCCGCAATGACCGCGTCGCTGTATTCTGCTTCTTCGAGCTGCCCGCTCTTCTTCATTCCGCACGCGCAGGCTGCGGCCTTCTCCAGACTCTCGTCCTTGGCGATGACTCCCTCGATCCTGCAGTCGTGGCAAGCGGGATCCATTACGCCGCTCAGTTCGATGAAGCGGACGTTGTAGTTCACCTCGTAGACGGGGGCGTCCTTGAACTTCTTGATCTCGCCCGTCTTGACGTTCTTGGCTGATCCGGTGAACTTCCTGGACTTGCGGAACTTTATATGTTCACAATAATTTTCGGCTGTAGTAGCAACGTTTCCGCAGATGCTGCATTCGGAGTACTCGACCGAGCAGTTGTGAACGGCCATCCCGTCGGCGACGTAGCATTCGTCGCCCTCGACGCTCAGGTCGTACACCGGCTCGTCGTACGAGTCCGTCTTGGAAATCTCCTTGACGGGGCACAGCATGCACTTTCTTCCGCCGATATCGATGACGGAAGAAACGCCTGACGGATCTGACGACAGCACGTACGTCTCGGTCCCGATCATTTCCGAATCTTTTTCGGACTTGCATATTCTTCCCGCATATCCCAGGGAGATCAGCAGCGACTGGGCGTCCTCAAGAAGCCCAAGATTGGATCCGGATACGCCGAACCCGCCGAAGGCTTCTTGCCTCTTTTTCCAGTCCATGCGGCCGCCCATATCAATGTATCCGACGAGGATATGCCTGGCGTCGTCTTCGCGATCGATCTTGAACCCGATCCTTTTCTTGGATCCCGTTCCGGCGTTCTTCGACATCCACTCGGCAAGCGCGCCGTCGAAGACCGTAATGCACAAGCCGTTTCTGTCTTCGCGCGCCGTTTCTCCTTCGCTGCACGCCTTGACGGCGTCCATGAGCCTCGGCTCGAAATCTCGTTTCCCGCTTTCTACGCACAGTCGAATGCCGCAAAGCCTGCCGGCCTTGTCCTTCTCCAGGAATCCAGATCCGAGATACGCTCCGATCAGGTAGCACATTTCTGGAGGAATGGACGATCCGGGCTTCAAGCAGAACTTGGACGGCACAACAACGCAGTCGCCGATCTCAACCGACGACGTGCGGATGAATCCGCGGTCGTACCCGTTTTCCGTCTTCTCGACGACCATCAACGGATGGTCCTCGGTGAACATCGGCGACTTGTGATAGGTTCCCGTCCCGAAGCTGAACATCGGCTTTCCGAGGTACTCACAGTGCGTCTTGAGCACCTTGCACGGCCTTCCGTAGGCCGACATGACCGTCTCGCCGGCTCCGATCTCCGATATCGGCTTCTCCGCGCCGTCGGCCATCCGGATCATCGCCGAACCGTTCAGGGCTCCCATCGAGACTCCGGTCATGTACTCGTGCTCGATGCCCCTGCAGATGTGCGGATAGGCTTCGCGGTCGACGAACCCGATGACGTAGATGGCGCTGTCGTTCTCGTCCCACTCCGCGTAGACGATCTTGCCCTTGGCCTGCTCGATGTCCTTGTTGTTGTGGTTCGTGCAGAAGGGCACGCCGACGAACGTGTGGGCGGACTTCTTCAGCTCGTCCTTCGGGAACATGTCGCCGTTGGAGTTCGGCTCGTCGGCCACGATCGCCTTGGCGCGGAAGAACAGGGCCGTGGGGTGCTTCTTCAGCTCCGAGTCCACGACGCTCCTCGCGCGCAGGTTGGCGTCGATGCCGATCTTCCTGGCTGCCGTCCTGATCATCTCCGTGCCGCTGTCGCCCTGCGCGTATGGGACGACGTCCGTCAAGGTGAAGCTGGCTCTTTTCCTGATCATATTCCGCCTCTCCCGTTAAGATCTGATATGCCTGCGGAGGATGCCGTGAATCTCTTCCGCTTCGGCGTGCCTTCCGGCGTCGTCCATGGACTCGGCTAGCTTGACGAGCTCGGAGAGGGCCGCGCGCGTCGAAGCGAACACGTCCGACTCCTCCAGCTCGACGTCCGGAAGATCCTGTATCTCCGGCTCCTGCTTTGCCTTTTCAGGCTTGCCTTTTGCGGGCGCCGTAGGCGCCGCCGGAACCGCCTGCGGCTCCTTCTTCATGACCTTCTTGTGCTGGGGAATGCCGATGCCGCGTCCCTGGCGGGAGTCCTGATCGCGTTCCTGTCTGGCCGCCTTGAGGTCGTCGGACGTCGTCGAAGGGACGTCGCCGATCGGCGCCCCCGGCATGACGGTCGTCGTCAGCCTTCCGACCGCCTCCGCGATGCTGTCGAAGCCGTACTTCTCTACGATCTGCGCCGGGCTCATGCCGCCCTCGTCGTCCGGGTTAACCGCCTCGCGGTAGATCGCCGTCGGAATCTGCTGCCCGTACGGCCTCTTGACCAGGTCGATCCGCGGGGGAGGGGGCTGCTGCCGGATGAAGGCGTCGCCGCTTTCCTTGCTGATCCTGTAGGCCTCGTCCAGCCTGGCCTTCCATTCCGTCTTCCTGGCCTTCCACTCGTCGCGCAGCTTCTTGTGCATGCCGCGCCCCTCGGGAACTCCGTAGTAGTCGGCCACCTGGCGCTTCCACTCGGGGGATCCGAAGATCTTCTGCCTGCCGGACTTGCCGACCGTGATCTCGCCGGCGAACGGCTTGTCCTCAAGGGACGGGACGTTGATGTCCGACCGCTCGAGCGCGACGCCGTACTTGTCGGCGTACTCCTTGATCAGGCTCTCGACCTTGGAGTCGATATCCTGCTGCGTGGCCTCGTTGAGCTTCCAGACGAACACCCCGAACTTGTCCCGCGCGCGCTCGTCCTGGTCGAACTTCTCGCCGCAGTACGGACCGACGGAGACAAGGTACGTCCCCTCGTCGGCCTTGTGGACGATCCATATCTTGTAGAAGTCGTCGTCGACGTGCTCGGCCCCGTAGGCGTTGGCGATGTGAATGCGCCTCTTGGTGCGCTCTCCGACCGCCGCGTTCAAGGCCCGCCTGAGGTGCGGCTCGGACGCCGCCGCCTCCTCGAATCCCGGGCTGGATCCCGTGATCGCGTCGTCTACGTCGAACCAGGAGTATCCGTGCCGCTTGATCAGCCTTTCGGCCGCCTCGACCACGATGATGTTGAACGACGAGGCTTCCTTGGATTCCGAGTCCTCCGTGCTGTCCTTCCAGTCCTCGATCTTCGACTTGATTCCTTTCAGGACGCCGACGTCATAGTGCTTGAGCGACGCCGGGACCAGGATGCCCCAGGTCTTCTGGGCGTACTCGGCCGCCTTCCTGAGGCTCGGGAAGTACTGGCCGCCGGTCGGGTAGTCGGACGGCTGCTTCCGGACGCCGGCGTACCACATGGGGCGCGGCCTTCTGACCCTGCCGGGTCCGATGACGGCGACGTACTCGTCGCCCGAGTCCTGGTCGGCGCCCTCGAACCGGAAATAGCACCCCGGGCCGATGACGGCCTCGTACTGGTCCTTCATTTCGCGGTTCTTCTCGGTGTAGGCTTCCCTCCAGGTGATGTTCTTCTCGGCAAGCTTGGCTTTGGCTTCGCTGATGATGCCCATGATCCTTCTCCAGATATTAAGAGAGACTGCGATCCGAACAGGTTATTCGGGGAAGGAAGGCTCTATCCCTTCTTTTCCTGCAGCCAATTTTCTTTGCGGATCATGTTCTTGATCACGGAGTCTATGACCTGGCGCATCTGGGTCTCGACCTGGCGGTCGGTAAACCTGACGATCGTCCATCCCTGCTGCGCAAGAAGGTCGTCGCGCCGGCGGTCGTCGGCGATCTGCTCCTTGGTCGAGTGGAACAGTGCGCCGTCCACCTCCAGGCCCAGCTTGATCTGGGGCATGGCGAAGTCGATGGTGTACTCCTCGGCTCCCGCCTTGACGGGATGCTGTGGGATCACCGCGAACCGTATCTCGCCCTTCCTGACGGACTGCACAAGGCCCTTCAGCAGCTCCCTCTCGTTGCTGGTCATCATGAACCGCCCCTTGCCGTCCCGGACCATCCCGTCCCCGTCCTTGCCCTTCGCAGGGGCCTTGAAGGCGCGATCGCGCTGGCTGATGATCTTCTCGCGGGTGCGCTGCTTGAGCACCATGCCGCCGAACTCCTTGATGTTGGCCACGGATGAAGACTTCATGCCGGCTCCGGGAGGTCCGGCTGGCGGCGCCGCAGGGGCTCCGCCTCCGGCGGGGCCTCCGCCGCCCAAGGCCGGCGATCCGGCTTCTTCCATCCCGCCTCCGAGCCCGCCCAGCTCAGGCAGCGGGCCTCCGCCGCTTCCGCCGAGCCCTGGCATTCCTCCTCCGAACCCGCCGCCGAGCTCCGCTCCGGGCTGCGGCGCGCCACCCAAGGCGCCCTGCGCGCGCTCCCAGCGGATGAGCTCGACTTCCTCGTCGTAGTCGATGTCGAACGTCTCCAGCAGCCGCTGGGTGGAGATGACGTTCTTCTCGTGCAGCTGCGTCATGAACGTGCGGTACTGCTGCTGGTCGCGCAGATGCATGATGTTCCACTTGATCCGCGGATAGATGTACTCCATCTCGCCCCATTCGTTCTTCTCGACGAACCCCTTCATGACGGCGATCGGGAGGTATATCTTCTGCTCGACCCACTGAGCCAGTTCCGTCCTCCAGGTCTCCAGCTTGTCGATCATGACCTCGACGCCGATGGCGGCGTTAGAGTTTCCGTGTATGGAGATCATCCCGTCCAGTTCGGTGACGATAAAATGATTGGGAACTTCGACGCACCACACCTTGCCCTTATATGGCTCAGAAATGATCCCAGCCGCGCCGCGCTTGCCTTCCTTGTTGCAAACGACCGCAGGACAGCCAGCATGCGGCGACTTCAGAATATAGACCCTGAAAACCTTGTTTTTAGACCGTTTATCCTCGATTTTCCTGGCGTAATATCCAAGCTTGACCGCCAGCTCAAGAATATCGTCCGCCAGCCCCGACGACGCCGACGTGTAGGTAATCTTGTCCCATATTCCGCTAATGATGGCATTGGCGGTCGGTATGGAATGACATACGCCCTCGTGCGAATAGGCGCTGCCGTCCCCGATGCACATTGTGTCGAACAACAGCTTAAGCTGGCGCATGTTCAGCGACATCAGTTCTCTGGGCACGCGTTTTTCGCGCGCCTTGCCTGGCGAATATGACGACATCCATGCGGCGAGATCCTTGCTGCAGATGATGAAGCTCTTGTGGTTGGCGTTCTTCGTCTTGCTCATGAAGATGGTATGCCTGAATCCGCATCTCTGAAGGCATTTTTCCATCCTGTCGCAAACCTCGCCCTCGTTCTGCGATATGCGGATCTGATACGTCCTGAACTGCGGCTTCCAGATCGTATATCCCTCGGACAAGTAGTATCCCATCAGCTCTATGAAGTCGTCCCCAGCGATCTCAATGTCGCAGACTTTCTTGGAGACCAAGACATCGCTGGAATCAAATCCTCCTCCGACAGTTCTAAACTTATCCATAGGCTTGATTTCGGATGCGTGCTTCACCGTCCAGTCTGTCGACCCCTTGGGCATGACCAACATTTTGTGTTCAGGGGTTACGGCGCAATTGATGTTTCTTGACTTGAAATGCAAGAGATTGCCGCGCTTGTCGGAATCCCAGTCATATTCGTACTTTTTGACCGCCTTCTGATACTCGAACACGTTCTTCTCTTGGTTGTAGGTCAAAACAGAATGCTTTTCGATGTCCAGTTCGCTTCTTAGCTTGAACCCATCGTCGGAAAGCACCCTGGTTCTATCGTCAACGCAATAGGTGTTCATGGTAATTAGAGGCTTGCCGTTGCGACGCAGAACCAAGAATTCGTTCGGCATCTCGAAGCACCAGACTATGCCCTTGTACGGGATTCTTGAAATACAGGGCTCATTTAGTCCGCCAGTTTTTCGCCCGCTGTTGTCCAGCACAGGAAACTTGTCAAGCTCATCGGATGTGACATCGACTATAAACGTATCGCCCGCACCCGAACGCCTAACAGATGCATAATATCCCATTCTTAAGGCGGACATCATCAGTTTGTCGGCTGTCAATTTTGAAGTCGTCTCATAGCCCTGGACGTTTTCGGCGATAGTCTTGATCGTGTCTCGCAGACCCATCGGCTGGTCTTCGCATGTGCAGAAAGATGCACGCATTCTGCTTCCGTATTTCACGTTTTCTGCTGCGGAGACGTGCCAGTCGGCGTTGTTCTCTTGAACCCACATTCTGTGGTTTGCGGTCACAAGCATGTCGATTGTGTCGGTCTTAAAGTGAACAAGATCTCCGTCGTAGTTTCTGACGATCCTGTTCTTGAAATGTTCGAAAATCATCTTTCCTGTTTTGGGGTCAAAACCAGCCAGCTTTTCTCCGTCGAAAACTTCGTAATACTTCTTCCATCCGTTTTCCGTCAGCACTTCTACGTCTGGGGTTGCACAAGGTCCCTCACCGTTCAGCAGCGCCTTGTTGATTCCAAGGCCGTCCAGTATCTCCTGGTTGATGATCTCGAACTCGCCCGTCAGCTGGAGCACCTTGCCCGCCGCACCGAAAAAGTCCAGCTCGAAATTGTGGTGCGTCACGAGCGTCATGTTCGGGTCGTTGGCAATCTGAGCCATCAAGGCCTGAGCGTTGGCCAAATCCTGCGGGCTGGCTGGCCTCAGATCACTTCCAATCTTCACAATCTTTATCGGGAGGATGAGGCGTTCCGACACAATCCACTGGGCGGTCATCAGCTTGGTCTTGTAGGCAAGCATGGGGAACAGCCTTCTGACCATGCCGACCCCGTAGCGGTTGTAGCCGTTGTCGCCGTACTTGACGTGGCTGACGTTCCTGTTGTCGAGTAGGATGGGCATCCCCGACAATATCTTGTTCCTGACGTCCACTGAAAAACGGTCGAACCCAGGCCCGCGCTTCATGATGAGATTGCGCAGTTCCTCGTTCGGGACGAACGCGATCATCACGTCAGGATGGATGGGATCGGAATAGACCTCGACGGATTCTGGATTCAGAATGACTATGCGCTTGAACGATCCTCCTTCGTGATTGCATACTCTTCCCTGAAATGCACCAGTTCCCCCGCATCTTTCGCACTCCGCCTCGAGGAACGGGAAGCAGTCACCTAGCAGATGCGCCTCATGGCTGATAATTCTAAGCCATCGGATTAAATTGAGCCTCTCAGACAGCTTGTCGTAGTATCTTTTTACGTATCGGTTGTGACATTCGTGGACGAAGCCGTTGATGGGATATCGCGAATAGAACTCAATCGATGTCGCGACTTTCGGCTCATTTTCCATATAGTAGCGACAATTAGATATTTTAAATCCGCTAAGAACATAAGATTTTTCAGGATCGATTTGCATGTCGTGCCCGATTCCTGAATACAGAAAAGTCCTTATGTCGCTGATAGGCTGGCACAAGAATCTCTGGCCATTTTCTTCGTGGAAAAACTTCAGTTCTCTAGCCGTCTTCGGAGAAAAATCTGCAGGAACTTTTCCCGATCTCATGTAAGGGGCAACCTTTGTTACCTCAGAAGACGGGACGAAGATTCTGTAGTAATGCGTCGTGGTTGTCGGATAATGGCGTCCCGTCAGCGGATACCTGCCAATGCTAGCCTTGATTCCGCATTTGACAAGCATCCACCATATTTGGTCGGCCATGTCCTCGGAATAGTTGTTTGCGACAAGGATTCCTTGTTCAGGAACGTAACTCCCATCTCCGTCAAAGTATCCACCGAGAATCTCCAATATGTCGAATTCGGGAAGGTCAAACACGTCTTTCGTGAACTTCTTTTTAGTATGCTTGCCCGTTAAATACTTGCCAAATTGCAAACCGACACGATTCCCAGTAACTGTTGTACGCAATGCATTTGCCGATGAAGCATGAGGTTTGGTGACACATTTAACCAATCCAAGAATGGCATTTTCGAATGTTTCATCAAGCATAATAACATGCTTATCTGTAATGCTTGATGTCACATTGACTGCATTGTCAGACTGTATACACCCATCAGCTGCGCACAATCCTATCAGATACGACATGTCCTTCCCGACAGAATGAGATTCAGGGAACGGCATAATCGGCGTTACCAAGTAGTCTTCTAGCGATACGTCTTTAGCATCTTTTTTGACGATCAAGGTTTCTGGAATATGCACTTTGACCACGCCATTAGGTGGAATGCCCAAATCACGCCGATATCTCGTGTTACTCTCTTTTTTCTGCTTTTTTCTCCACCAATGTCCGTCAAGAACATACACTCCATGTTCTTCAGTAACGGCAAAACCTCGATGATACCCGTATGTGAAAAACTCGAACGACCGCTTATCGCAAGAAGATCGCGCACTCCATTTTGACGGGTTAATCATTCGTCCAGTCCCTGATGCTATTGGAACTGTTTCTGGATGTTCCCACATGATCCCACCAGTAACGCTATCTTCCGTTGTGTCTCCTTCGACAACAAAATCGTGTACCGATACGTATGTAAAATCTTCTCTGAGCAATTGCCCATCAACAATCGACCATTGCATTATTTCTCTTCGTTTTGACGGTATCTGCCAGTTGATTGGCGTGTGGATCGGCGAGAAGAATATGGGCTGGGTGTAGATGATGCCGCTGCTGGCCGTCTTGCGTATGCCGTCGCCAGTAGCGGCCAGCACCCCTGGGGCGTAGTTGGTTCTGGCCGCGGCTTCAGCCGCCTGCCTTATGATGGACTCAGGAGAAATGATTTCCGACATCGATGATCCCGAGAAGGAGCGGAATCCCGGTATGGACGTTCCTCCCTGAAGGGCCGCCCTGAAGTTGGAGTCTAGGTCGCTTGTTATCAAAGGGGACGCCATATTTTCCACCGCCTCCAGCCCGGCACAAAAACGGGCGCTGCGTCCGTATTTAGGCCAAGCTTTCTGCCTTGCCGCCATTATACAACACGCGCGCCCGTCCTTTGACCGCTATTTTGCAGATTCTTCAGTTTGGCTGAAATCCGCTCCGCAGTTCCTGCAGCGATAGTGCATGCGCTTGCCGAGCTTGCCGAGCGGCACGCCTGGACCCTGGCATTGCGGGCATTGCGGATTGTCGAGAAGCCCGAGTTCCTTGGCGTCGTCCATCTCGTCCTTGGGCGCCGACGGGCCTTCGGCTGAATAGACGTCCGACAGGTGGGCCGCCATCTTGGACAGGGCTTGCGACTGTATTGACGCGACCTTGCCGATATCCGTCGCGAACGTCTTGGCGATCCTTGAAGCCGCTTCGGAGTCCTCGACTCCCTGGCTTCTCAGCTCGACGGCCGCCGAGAAGATGCCGAACACCGGATCGCCGGACTTCCTGGGGCTTTCCGATGCGATCTTGACGAAGTTCTCGCGGCCCGCGGCCAGGAGGACCTGCCTGTTTGCCGACGCTTCGACTCCTTCGGTCTCTTCGAACATTATGACGTCGAGAATGCCCGAGTCTCCGACATCGGCGTACTCCTTCAGGTTTTCCTTCAGGTAGTTCTCAATCTCTTCCAGCGTCTTCTCGTCCTTGAAATACTTGTCCCATCTGCCGTCCCATATCCCGATTCCGTCCCCTCGGAGCGTGAACAGAATGTCGGCTTGCGCCTCGCCATCGTCGGCGAGCTTCAGCCATTCGGCCTGCGCCTCGGGCGACGCGAACTTGTCGCCGTTGGATGCCGCCCAGCTCAGCATGAGGTTCTTGGCGTTGTCGGAGTAGGTCTTGTACGCATCGACAAGCGCCTGGCTGGGCTTCTTGTCGTTCATCAGGAAACCGAGAACCGACTCGGGGGAATAGTCCGTGTAATGGATTCCGGCTTCGCGCTTGAAGCCCTTGGCGGAAGCGGTCGACAGGAACGACTTCAGCTTGTTGCCGCGCTGCTCGTCCAGCCTGCGTTCGGTCGACCATTCGTGCTTTCTGGGCTGCTTGGACTTCTCGTTCGGCTTCAGACCCATCAGATTCCCGCCGTCCCTGGGGGCGTCTGGGTTGCCCGGCGTTCCGCCGTCGGGGAACACATGGAAGCGGCTGTTGATGTACCCGCCGACCCACTTGCCAGTCTCGCGGTCGCGCCATTCGTGGGAGAACTTGTCCATGACGTGGCGGCGCCACATGGCTTCAAGGCAGTAGACCCTGCCCGGATCGTCGTCGAGGACGAGGCTGTCGAGGCAGTAGTGCCTGCAGTTGTAGGTGCTGATCAGCCCGTGGCCGTTGGACTGCATGGGGAGCTTGGGGCAGTACCGCAGCGGCATGATGTACTCGCCGGGCTGGCGCATGATCTGCGCCTGCTTGATCATCTTTGCGGACTCTTCCGCGGAGACGACGCCTGACTTCTCCAGGGCCTCGGCGGCTATCCTGGCGTCGCGCCCGGCGACCGCCTCCTTGACTCCGTCCTCGGTGATTCCGGCCTGCTTGAGCATCTCGAACAGCGTGCGGGCCGCGTTATCCGCGTCCCTGTTCGAGAAGATGCGCCTGGATATCTCCGCGACGTCCTCGGCGTATTTCGTCCCGACGCCCGGGAGGTTGACGATGATCTCGGACGCCTCCTCGCGCGATCCTCTCTGCCTGACCCAGTCGGCCAGGTCGCCCGGGCTTCTGAAGAAACTGGCCATTGCAGGACTCCTTATTGTTTCAGTCCGAGGCCTTCCAGCCTCTTTTCAAGCTCTTCGGCGAAGGGGTCGGATATCTCGGCCTTTGTCGTGCCCGCGACCTTCTGCCAGTCGCCGGCGCCGTCCTTGACGCGCTGGATCGCGACGCGGCGGAGCCTGTTCTTCTCCTTCAGCATCTCGCCGCCCGTCCTGTCGGGCATCTCCGCGGCCTTCTCCTGGAAGACCCCCTGCTGCACCGCGCCGTCCCTGAGCCCCGGCTGGGCGTTGCAGGCTTCGGTCATGAACACCGACCCTCTCGGAAGGCTGCCGGCCCCTGCGTCCTTGGCGGCCTGGACGGCTTCCTTCTGCCATGCCGACTTTTCCGCCCTTCTCTGCGCGGCGAGGTTCCTGTTCTCCTTTCTCAGCCTCTCGCCGGTGTCCTCGTCGGCGGACATGGCGCCGATCGCGTCCGGTTCGGCGATGCTGTTCTCGCCTCTCTTCACATGAGGAGCGGGGCTCTTAAGGTAGTCGTATTCGCCGACGATCGACGCGACGGCTCCGACCCTCGGCATGACCGGGACGTCGTCCTGGGCGGCCTCGGCTTTGTCCGCCAGATGGAACGGGTCGCCGACGGTCTCGCTGAGCGATCCGGCTGGGGCGTCCTTTCTGGCGGCCAGAATTTCGGCGGCCTTCCTGGACATCGGGTCGTCCGGCACGGCCTGCGGATCCGCGTCGTCGCGCGCCGGCTCGACAGCGGCGAACTTGTCGCCGATGCCGCACACGTGGGCGTACTCGCGCAGCTTGGCGACGGCGTCGCTGGGCCACTTGGAGCTGTAATGGTAGGCTTTTCCCTCCGCCGCGCGCCGCTCGATCACCTCCATCTCGGAGGCGACGGCGTCGTCGTCGATCGCGTCAGGAAGCTTTGATATCCTTTCCGCTTCACCGGAAGGGGCGCCGGCGGACGCCGTTTCCGACAGCCAGCCCGGCACGTCGTTCTGATCCAGTCTGATCACCGTAGTCATGAGTTGATGTCCTTCTTGTTGGTTTTCAGCCGTCCTTGCGGCTATTAATTCGCCGGAGCTATGGCCGTTCCCCTTTCTTTTCCTGCGATTTCCTTGGCGGCCCTCAGGGCCTGCCTTCTTTTGTCCGAAATGTATTTCCTCCACATGGTCGGAAGATCGGGTATCGGGACCAGGGCGATCGTGCCGTGCTCGTAGTATCCCCTCTCTCCGACGTCCATCGCGCTCAGCCGTCCGCGCGTCCTGGGCTGCGGCTTGCGCCGCCTTGCGGATTCCTGCTTCAGCCCGTCCTTGCCGACGATGCCGGACTTCACGAGCGCATCGAAATAATAGTCCGTCGACGCCAGGACCGAGTCTCCCGGAGGCGAGAGAACGCTTTCGTCCAGGGCCTCGGCTGCCGGCGCCTGCGCCAGGCCGAGCTCCATCTGTCCGGCCGCGCCGGCTTCCTCCGGCTCCTCCCTGGACGTGGTCATCTGGCGCTCCAGCTCGTACACGCCGATATGGATGTCGCCGTCGACGCCTCCGCGCCTTCTGGCCACCGATATCCTGTGCCCGCCCATGTCGGTCGGATACGTCAGCTTGCACGCCCTGATGATGTTCTCCGTCGTGAACGGGAATCCCCTGACGACGATAGGCTTGACGTGGTCTCCCGACTCGTCGTGCTCCCAGCTGTCGGGGTACTCCTTCTTGAACAGCTCCATGTTGCCGGCCTCCAGGAGCCTCTTCTTCCTGGCGATCTGGACGTGCAGCATGTGCACGTCCCACATGGAGATCAGCCACCGTTCCAGCTGCCTGAAATTCATGCCCGTATCGACAAGAGCCTCCGCGATCCTTGGGAAGTCCGGCTTGACGGTGTCCATCAGAGCCTGGGTCTCAGGCCACAAGTTGGCGCTCGTCGTCTTCGAATCGGGGTCGTATATGAACCCCATGCTGTTTTCCTTTCCGATGATGCTGCACGCCCGGTTAAGGAACTCGACATACCCGTCGACGGTGTACGGCTCAGGCACGAACAGCCTTTCGGCCCTGTCCCTGATCTCCCTGCGGATCCTGTCGGGGTTGTTGGTCGTGCCGAACACGAAAATGTTCCTTTTGACCAGCGTGTCTTTGTTCTCCTCGAAGAAGGACAGCAGCTGCGCCAGGACGTTGGCGTTGAAGCTTTCGTTCCTCTCCTGGACGCTGGACGCGATCTGGCCGTCCATCTCGTCCATGCGGATGACGACGTTGGCCATTTTCTTCCAGGACTCGATCAGGGCGCGCGACCACGTTTCGGTCTGTCCGACCAGCCCGCCTCTCGTCTGCCCGAAGTCGACGTCGACTAGCCTGAATCCCAGCTTCTTGGCGAACGCCTCGGGATATACGGACTTGCCGCAGCCGGCGCTGCCGTACAGTATCTGGAAGTGAGGAATGCCCTGCAGCTCGGCGTAGATCTCCTTGTCAAGCTGGTCGACCTCGCGCTCCTTGGCGATCCTCTCCGTGATCGGAAGCTTGCCGGCCTCGTCCATCTCCCATATCTGCTGGCGGGTCTGCTCCTGCCTTTTGATCTTCTCGTTGGCCATCTCGATCTTGTCATTGATCTTGTTGACGTGCTCGCCCCAGTCGGTGCGCTTGTCGCGGATATAGTCGTCCATGGTCTTCTTGGGGTTCTTGTAGTAGCATCCCCGCAGCGGTCCGCCCACCTTCGACTCTCCTATGGCTCCCGACCTCGCCCATGAGTTGTTGATCTCGGTGGCCATCTTCCAGAGCTTCTCGCCGTCGATCACGTCCGTGCCCGCCGTCCTGACGCGCTGGAGCGTCGTGCTGAGCAGCTGCATGGCCTGGGCGTGCGTCATGCCTTCAAGGACCAGTCCGATCTTCCTGATGTCGTTGCGGCTGACTCGGATGTTGGATACCCCGCCGCCGGACTTCTGCGCCATGTTGCGCAGCAGGGTTAGGAAGTGCGACACGATCGTCTCGGCTTCCTTGTCGTCGACGCTGTACTCGCTCAGGTTGACGGTCACCGTCCCGTGGAACCCGAACCGGATCGGATCGCGGCTGACCATGATGATGCACTTCTTCTTGCCTCTTTCGGCATGCGAGACGTACTGGTTCGTCAGGATGTCGTCGCCGTTGAAGGACACCGCCGTGCCCCCCATGGACCCCATCCTTTCCCTGGCCACAAGGCCGCTCTCGTCGACGTTGTTGAGAATCAGGAGCCGGTTCTGGTCCTCGGCGATCCTGACCAGATCGGACGTCAGTTTCTTCAGCGTGGACAGCGAAGTCAGAATCGTCTTGTTATCCTGACCGAGGAAGTCCGACAGCCGCTTGATGGGATCGCGGACTTCCAGGGTGGCGCCGCGAGCGAACGCGTCAAGCGCCTGCTTGGCGTCGTTCTTGAAGTACGTGTACACCTTGTCCATCAGGTCCTCGGGAGTCGATCCGCGGAACTGCGGAAGGGAACGTCCGGACTCCATCAGCTTCTTGGGCTGGAGCAGCCGCATGATGCTCTTGACGATCGACGATGCCTCGGACTGGAAGTCCATGAAGCCGCTGCCGTCGTACTCGGACGCGTTCTTTCCGAACCAGTGCGTGAACTTGGGCAGGGTCCTCTGGATGTTCCGCATCCTGGCGATGATGTCGATCTCCGACTGCTGGAGTATCTTGAACTTCTCGGACTGCGGAAACGTATCCTTGATGTCCTTGCCGTCCGCAGTCCTGGTCGTTCCCGGCTCGCTGCTGTACCGGTCCGTCACGCGAAGCTGAGCCTTAACCTGGTCGAGAGTGTTGTGGAGATCCTCCAGAAGTTTCAGCGCGTTGTCCAGGGCGCTGGCCTGTTCGCCCGCGTCCTCGGGCTGCGCCGCTGGTCGGCCGCCGATCTGGCGCCGCACCGGGGCCTCCTGTTCTCCGCCCCACAACGACGCCAAGCCCGGGATAGCCTGCGACATCTGGCGGACGACGTTGATGTCGTCCCTTGAGAATACCTTCGGCATGCCGCGGATGATCTGCTGGAACGACCCTCTGGCCGCGTCTGCTGCAGCCCCCCATGTCGCGCAGTCGATCCCGTATCCGTCCACGCCGCGGTAGACGACACCCGATCCGGGAGGAAAAGCTGCCTTCAGGACGGCGTCCGCCATCTCCGTCTCGCTTCCGACGACGAAGTTGACCACGCCCGACTTCGACGCCTCGGTGGCGTCGCGCAGTTCCTTGATGAGGTCAGCGTACTTCGGCAGATCGAGAACCTTGCCGAGGATCGGAGTGGACAGCTTCAGATCGTCCATGGTCATGACCGGCCTTTGGACCATTCTTTCGACGGGATCGGTTCCGGCGACCGGCTTGCCTTCCGCGTCCACCCACTTTCCGCTGCGATCCTTCCTGAGAGGATTGCCGTTTTTGTCGACGGGCTGCTTGTAGTTCCGGAACATGTCCATGGCTATTTTCCTCATGGGCGGGTCTCCATTGATGTCGATTTCAGCAAAAAAGACTGCACAACACACACATTCAACAAAGAAGACTTGGAATCCTTCCCTTAAAAACAAAAGGCCCCGCCTGAAGCGGAGCCCCTTGCTTTCAGCGAATTATCGGATTACTCTTCGTAGTCCTTGACCATGGCGTCGACGTACTCGGGCTCGAACCCAAGCATGTTCTTCCAGTAGTCAACGAGGTCCTTGCGGTTCTGCGGGGACAGGGCCGCGATCCTGACGAACTGGCCCTTGTCGGACGCAACGCAGGTCTCCTTCTCGACCTTGCCCGTTCCGTCCTCGACGACCCCAGGGATTTCCGGCTCTTCCTCTACGATGACGGCGATCTCGGCGACCTCGTCTTCCTTCTTCTCTTCCGCCGGCTTCTCCTCGGCCTTCTCGACGACGGCTTCGGCGCCAGCCTTGACGGCCTCGACGGCTTCCTGCGCCACCTCGACGACCTTCTCGACGGCTTCCTCGACCTTCTCCTTGACTTCCTCGGCTGCCTTGGCAACTTCCTGGACGGCCGCTGCCGCCGGGTTTTCCTCGGCCTTGACCTCTTCCTGAACCTCTTCCGCTGATTCAAGATCGAGGGATTCGGCCTGCGCCTTGATTCCCGGGAGGTTGCGGATCGCGTCGAACTGAGGATCGACAGCGACCTTCTTCTCGGTCTTTTCGGCTTCCGGATTCGGAGACCACTCAACCTTGCTTCCGCCTGCTGGCATGATGATCGATGGCATTTTCGCTTCTCCTTGTTTCTTGCCTGCCGCACCTGCGGCGATGCTCACTTACGTTTCTTCTTCATTTCGCCCGCCTTTTCCTGCATCCGTTATGCGGATTTCGGCGTGGCGACGGACGGATCCTTGTCGCATTCCTCAAGAGTCTCCATGACGGCGGACCTGACGTCCTTGCCGGACGCCATCTTTTTCGCGATCCTTTCGCCGTACTGCGGCGCGTTAGCCCGCCCGCTCTTCTCCAGAGCGGACTTGGCGTCGGACGCGTACTTGCCGACCCAGTCGTGGTTGCTGGCTCCCTTCTGGTACTCGTCCAGGCAGTCGAACCATGACTTCTGCGCGGGGGCTCCTGCGTCCATCTTGTCCTTGCAGCAGTTCATCCAGGCGCGCTGGTGCGCCACAAAGAAACCTTGGGCGCCCTCGTAGTTGATGTTCGCGCGCTTCTCCAGCCATCGCTTCGTGTTGAAAACGCCCATCGTAGTTCTCCTCAATTGATCTTCCCGCGACTAATCGTTATTCCGCAGGCGGCGTCGAAATCCCTTCCTTGGAAATCGCCTGCACCTGCTGCGCGTTCACAACAGGATTCCCGTTCATGTCCTTGACAGCCGTGATGTTCTCGATGATCAGGCTGCTATATCTGCCTCTTTGCGCGTCCCTGACGATGACGATCCCCTCGGGGTCGCCGTCCGCCGTCTCCGCGAACTCGAACGGCGGGACGATCGTCTTCAGAGGCACGTCGAATCCCGACTTGGACACGTAGTCCACCATGAGCGTAACGCCGTACGTGTCCGCCGCCTTCAGAATGTCCTTGATGCTCTGATCGATCGCAACGTCCGGATTGACAGGATGAGCATCCATGCCTGGAAGGGCCGCCTGCGCCCCCACAAATATCCTGTTGTCGTCGAACCAGCCGTCGTTGACCTCCAGGGCGTAGCGGTAACTGCCGTAGGATCTTACGGCGCGAGTGCTCAGAGGGGCCATCCTCTCGATCTGTCCTATGCGTCCGCTGTCGTCAATGAACGCTATCTGAAGCGGGATATAGGTCCTCGCCATCCAGAACGAAAGAGGCCTCTCCGTCCTGAAGTCGAAGAGCATTCCCGAGTTGCGCCCCAGGCATTTTCTTCCCATCAGGCCCGTGGCCAGGTCCTCGGGCTTCTTTACGATTTCCGCTGATATTCTGATCCTCTTCATGCTCCCACGCGCATCCCGTAGAGTCGAGAAGATCCTCCATATCGTCGGACGAATCTCCTTCGACCGTTATCGCGACCATTCCTCTTCCGATCATCCTCACGTTCCGCATGCCGGAAGCGGCCTTCAAGAACCTGCCGTTGACGGCTACCAGATACGACTTTTCCGGGGCGTCATCCGCATGCCTGGTCGACAGGGACATCGTCCGGCTGCTGCTTCCGCCCATCGGACTGACCATGCTGATGCTAGAGCTGCTCATCTGATTCGAAGTCGATTCCGAGATCCTGGACTCCGAGCTGGTCCAAAATGTTCTGGATCGCCTCCCCTTCGTCGATCTTCTTGGCTGCCTCGGGCTTCGGCGCCGCGTCCTTCTGCTTTTCCGGCTCCGTCTTCTGCTTTTTTGATCTCTGCTCCGTAGCGGCGGGGCCGTGAGGATCAGCCGTCGGAGTCCTTGGACGACGCGAAGGGGACGTCCTGGTCGGTCGCGGAACAGCCGTCTGTACGGACGTCGGCTCTACGGATGCGGGATTCGTCGGAGACCCTGGGACGTTCGGGCTTTCCCCGGCCAAGAAGTACGGATCCTGCGGCTTCGACGTCTTTTCATTAATCAGGTTGTGAAAAGCGTGATCGGCCAGGGCCAGAGACCCCGTAAAAACCTTGGGCTGAGCCCTAAGCGCCCCGTCGATTCTTCCGCTCCAGGCCACGACGGAGTACATCCCGTCCGGATACTGGTATATCCTCACCGTATACTCTTTGTTGTGCCCTCCGGTGTCGCATACGAGCCTCTGCGAACGCGTGTACCGAGTATTCGCCTGCGGTATCCTGCCCGCCGGAAGAACAACGTTCTGCGCGGTCTTGACCTGAGCGGACGCGGTGACGTTCCCGAACGCCAGTCCGCTTCTTCCTGATGTGGCCTTAACCTCGGCCAGTATGACGCTGTACGGCTTCTTCACAGCCGTCTTCTCGTAGGCGTTCTCCTCCGCCAGCACCATGGTCCTGATGACGCCGATCGCGCTGCCGGTGAAGCGTATCGTCCTGCCGTCCCCGGAAACGAGATTGGCCGCCTTCAGGCGCATAAGCGAGTCGTCCGGGAACTGCTGGGGGATCGCATACCGCGTCAGGGACGGGGATTCGCCCTCCTCGACGACGCTGCTCGCCCTCCATAAGTCGAACAGGATGTCGGCGTCTTCGTCGGACGCGGCAGTCTTCTCTATCCATCCTGCGGAAGTCGAATATCCTGATATGGCCTTGGACAGCGTGTCCAGATCGATGGACAGCTGGCCGCGGTCCTCCTTTCCGTACCACGCCATGTCGCTGATCGGCCTAATCGGCATCGGCATCGTCGAATCTCCTCTTAAGATCGTCCTTCACCTTGTAGTATTCCAAGATTTCGGACGCCTTTTCCTTCCCTTCCGACATGATTTCGACGTAGGCCAAGGCCAGCCTGCCGTCGCTGATCGACCCGTCGAACAGCGAATTGGCGCATTCCAGCATGGCCTTGGACGTTTCCGGATCGATCTCCATGCCGTACTTGACCGCCGATCTGATCGTCCTGAGAATCCCGAACGGATTGCGCTTGAAGACCGCCTTCGGGTCGGAACGGGCGCGTGCGACCCTCGCCCTGGCGTCGCTTATTCCGTGTCCGTCGTCGCTCAGGTCGTATAGCTTCCCGTCCTCGACCGCATAGGCGATCTGGTCGCAGGACAGCGGAAGAAGCCTGGCGGCATCCTTCGGTGACTGGCTCAGGAACTCGCATTTCAGCCCGAAAAGCTCCCACGATACCGACGACGAGTCGTATTCGATCGCGGACAAGGGCAGGCCGGCGATCTCCGCCGCCGCGGTTCCTATCTTAAGGCACGCGTCCGGATCGTCGCAGGCAAAGCTGAGCGCCGCGACGTGCGACCACGGGTCGCCCATGATCATGGCGCGCGGCAGGGCTCCGACGACGCGCATCTTGGTTGATTTTCCCGCGGCGTCCTTGACGGCCGAAAGAATCTTCATGATCGTGCGTTTGCGTCCGGCGGACATGCCGGTGATGTAGTCGAACATCTCCTCGTATTCCTTTCCGCCCGACCTGCCGCTGGCGAACTCCTCGGCCATTTCTACCGCGTTCTTCTGAGGAATGTCGTTTTTGACGACCCACACGGATTCGGTGTTCTGGCCGAGCTTGAATCTGACCACCCTGATGTCCGGATTGTCCTCATAGAACCTGACCAGATGTGAGACGATGTCGTGCGTCGCCACGAATCTCGTGCCCCTAATCTCTCCCTTTGATATCGCGGCGGCGGCGGCGTACAGGATGCCGCCGACCTTAGAAAGGTCATCGGTTGATGCTGACTTCTGAGCCGTCCTGTTTGGCGAACGAGACGACGAGAAAACATCGTCCTCGTCGAAGAAAATCTCTTCGGGGGCGTCAAAACGCACCGGAACAGGAGGATGTTCTGCATCCTTCTTTGGCGCTTTCTTTTCCGGTTCAGCGGCTTGGGAGGCAGACGCACCAGATCGGAAATCATTCATGTGGCTGTTGTCGTACGTTTCAACTTGGCTGAAATCATGAGCATCCACTTGGCTGGAACCATAAGCCCACACATTACTTCTATCATGAGCGGTCACAATACTGGAATCGTAAGCACGCACTTTGCTGAAGCCAGTGGCTAAAACACGGCTGTTGCCGTGAACTTCATAAGTTATTTCTCTATCCAAAAGCATTTCTGTATATGGGGAGGAATCAATCACAATCCATGTTGATCCCGAATAAACGGCAGCAACCAATTCGGCCACATTATGTACGATAGGCATATGGCTTTGCGCTTGAACTGTCATCATTCGCGTCGTCTTCTGAGACGCGAACCTTCTGGCGGGCGACGTCATGAAGCAGGGACGCTCCTGGATCATCTTGTCCCATAATTCTGGCGCCAGCCTGGGATCCAGCCACGCATAATAGACGTCCTTGAACTTCGAGAACGGATCGCCGTATTCGGGGTTGTATCTGGGAAGCTTGCGGATCATCCTCCAGTCCATCCACGTTCCGACGTTCTCGCCGTCCTCGTCCTCGCCCGTCCACATCCTCTCGTTCATGGGGAGGTTAAGATTGTTCGTCCATCCGAAGGCCGATCCGCCCTCGCCGCTGTAGGCGGTCCTGATCATTCCGGAGTTCTCAGACTTCCTGACGGGAACCATCAAAGGCTTGTCGCGCCTGTCCTCCAGGAGCTTTTCCGTATGCCTGTACGATTCCAGAGGCTGCCTGTCCTTCTCCAGCAGGCTTTCGTGCAGCTCGTCGGTGTCGACGCTGTTGTCCCATTTGTCCTTCTCAGCGTCGCGCATGCGCTTTTCGGTGCTCGCGTTCGCCAGCGACACGCCAGGATTCCTGCTCAGGTCCAGCATGCTCTCTATGATGGCGACATTGGAGTCGTGCGGCAGTACCGACCACGGGAAGGCAGGCGTGTCATGCCGCAGAAGCCCTACGAACTGCGCCCCGAACTGGGATTTCTTGACCATCCTTGCCGCGGACTCCAGCCATGTTTCGCATCCGGCCTGGCGGCGTCCAGCGTCCATAATAAGAGGGGTGTATTCCTGTTCGCGCCCTTCGGACTTCATCCTTTCCATTCTGGCCTTGTTCAGGCGTCCCAAGGCCCACTGCACGAACTTGGAGTCGTAGGCCTCGGCGGGGCCTTCGGAGTGCTCCCCTTTGGAGTGGACGGCCTCGTGAACCATTGTCTCGCCCAGCCTGATCTTGACGAGATCGGCTATCTCTTCCGGCTTGGAAATTCCAAGCTGCGCGGCGTCCGCGGCGGCCGAAGACACGACCTTGTTCATGTTGACTCCGAAGGCGGTGGCGCCTTTGGATCCGACCCTCTGATAGCAGTCGTCCAGCATCTTCTGCGTTTCCTCTGGGGTCTTTTCAGGGTGCGACGCGGAGAAAGCCATGCCGTCAGGAGACTCCTGTATCTGGAACCCTGCGGATCTCAGCTCCTGCTTGACCGCCTCACGCTTGATTTTCTCGTCGAGCGCGGACACGTACACGCCGTATTCTCCTCCGGACGAAAAGTTGAATATGAAGGCGACGTTAAGAAGCAGCGACGAGTCGAACTCGTTCACCATCCTGATGGCGTCGTCGACGCCTCCGAAAACCGACCTCAGCTGGGATGCCTCGACTCCAGAAGTCCCGACAAACTGCTGCAGCTGCCTGGGATCCGGCAGGGGGGCCTGCACCCACTGCGACAGCCCCTGCGCCGTCCTGATATGTTCGTGTCCTGATGACGCGAACACATCGTCGTCCCCTGTCTGCATCAGGGCGTCCAGCCGCTCCCGGCTCTCCTCCTGATCCTTTGCAGTCGTGGCTTCCATCATCTGCCTCATGTTATCGGCTACATCCTTCGGAAGATTGAGCTCGAAGTCCCAATTGGACTCGTTAGCCATCTGAGGAAGACTAGGCGACTCGACGTATCCTACGGATGCAAGATGGCGAACCGTCTGGCGGAACTGTGCGGCTGCATCCCTGACGTCCGCGACCGACTCGCGCTTGCGCTGAGACTCGTCGGTGGACGTCAAGCCGCTCTCCATGTCGACAATCATGGTCTCGGTGCGGTACTCCTTCTTGCCTGAGTATTCCAGCTTGTACAGGTAGATGTTGGCGATGGTCCTGTTCTGCTGGTTGACCATGCGCGTAATCATGATGGCGTTTTTGGCCAGCGGGCTGTGTTCGTGGCCGACAGGAGTCTTGCTGAAGTCAATCTCCGCCATCCCGTATCTTGACGACATGATTTCCTTGATCAGCGAGTCGTTGATGTCCTCGCTTCTTCCGAGAGGAACGGAGTCGATGACCTGCTGGCCCCTGCCTTGCGGGTCGAACTTGACGTTGGCCGACAAGGACAGCGATGCGCGCCCGGTATTGCTGTCGACGCTGACGTACGCGAAGTACATCGGAATATCGACGACCTTCCCGTCCCGCACCATGAACCCCTTCCAGACGAGATGCTGCACCGCCCCGGCTCCTCGGACCCACTGGGACAGACGGTGCCACTGGATGCTGTCCTTGTGCGAAAGGAACGTGCTGAAATCTATGGTTCTATGTTCCATTTCACAACCTTGTGACCCCGCAACTAAAAGGCCCCGAGGATGGACCAAGGGGCCGTTAGCGCATTGCGTCGGCAACGCATAGCATCAGATGCCTTGCGCGACCGCCTGTTCCTCGATGTCGTAATCCTTCGGCTCCTTGTCGTCATCCCATTCGTTGACGATCGCGCCAGCGCCTGGGCTTAGCGCGTTGACGATGTCGTGGCAGCTTTGCCCGAGGCCCTGGTCGGGAAGCATCTTGACTTCCTTCCTGACTACGCCGCCCGCGTCCACATACCCGATGACCTCGAACTTGATCTTCCTTCCTGCTGTCTTCAGAATTTGCATTTTTGTCCTCCGCGTCGTCAGATGGTCACGCCTGCTACGGCAAGCTGATCCTCGTCTATTTCCATGACCGCCTTCCATACGTTTCTGCCGCCGACCTGCGTCGGCTCAGGCTCGGAAACTACGGTGGCGCCGGTACGGTGAGACTCCTCCATCTGTTCCAGGCACGCATAGGCGGCGCCGACCTCGTTCATGAATTCTTCGCCGTAGAGGCCGTAGTTGGAGTTGAAGTGTCCGTTCGGATCGGGGCGGTCGCCTGAAAGCTTTTCGTAATTTCCGAGATCGCAGTCGCTAACGATCCACTCGTATTTTCCTGTTTTGGCGTTCCATTTCAAGCCGATGTCTGAATAAGCGCTGTCCGCCTTTTTCCCCAGCAGGTCTTCTTTCTTGACCACGATGTCGCATCCGGTGCTGCCCATATGCCCTTCGCACTGCAGCTCGTTCTGCCGCCGTTTTCCCGTCTGGACCTGCCCCTGAAAGCCTTCCTGTCCGTGCAGCTGAGGAAGAACCTTTCGCAGGGCTTCCGCGATCAGAACCTGATTCTTCATTTCTGTCAAAACAACCTTGTGGGCGCTCATGCTGTTGTTCTCCTTGTTCGAGTTGGCTAAAAAACCACTTGGTTATTCTTCAGCCTTCATGACGTGTCCTGCACACATATGGCTACATTTTGGCGATTTTCAGCGACCGAGTCAACTTCTGCCGGGCTAAAGCCCCGCAGCTTGCAGCACCATAGGCGCGCTGCTATCGGCCGGTTGACTGCGGCCTGCCCATAAGGTTTGCCGGCCCCTTTCGGGGCTGGCAAAAGATACGGGGTGTTCGTTCCGTGCGGTCCACCTCTGGGCGATATTGATCGCCGCATTGTGATCCGCGTCCAGAACCTTGCCGTCGCTGGCAAGATACCTGCAGCCCTTCCGCACGCCTCTCGGGATGCCTCTGTAGTCATCCTTCGATGTGTACCTGGGGTCAACGGTTTCCACCCTCTTCCCGAGGGCTTGTGCCTTGTAGGTCAAGATGGTTCTCAGCGCGCAGAACGGCATCTGGGAAAGCCTGTTGTTGTGCCTCCTGCCCTGATGCTTGGTGTTCTCCTTCAACTTGGATAAGTCTTCTAGGACGATAGTGCTGGCCTTCGTCTCTAGCAGCCTGTTGGCGACCAGATGGCATATCTGTTTGGACTGGTTCCTTTCTTTTCTTCTCAGCTTTCTTAGTTTCCTTCTGGCGGACTGGTTCTTCTTCCGAGTCAGCCTGGCTTTGACTTCGTGCAGCATCCTTTTCTGATATCGGATCCTTCTTCTGGCGGCCATATGGACAGGAAGCTTGATGATCAGTCCGTCGCTGGTGGCCGCCAGCCTTCTCAGTCCCAAATCCACTCCGACGCACTTGTCGGCGACGTAAGTCGCTTCGGGGGTCCGGAAGCTCATGGCCAGCCAGAACTGGCCGTCCTTCTCGAAGACCAGGGGATCGGCCAGCTCGTATTTCATCATTTCTTCCAGCCGAAGATAAGAGACGATTCTGGCTTTGATCCTGTTCCTCCTGTTCCCCGCAACCGTGAACATGGCCCAAAGTGAACCATCCATTTCGCGTTTAAGCCTGAAGAGACAAGTGTCTAGCCTCATGGCCAGCCTGTTCCTCTGCATGGGCTCTTCGAGCTTGACCTTGTTGCTTTTCGCCGTGCGGTAGGCGGCGATGCAATCCATCCGCGCCTTAATTACGACTTGGGAAGGCATGTCGGGGAACTCCTTCCGGATCGCCTTGTAGGTCTTCTTGTGGACGATGGTGTGAACGAGAACCTTTTTCTTGAAGAGAAACTGGCTGACTTTGTTCCACGCCAAGGAGTGCAGACGAAGCGTGTTGCGAAGCTTCTCCTCGTCTTCTTTCAACAGCACCAGCTTGGCGTTGTAGGTCCTCATATTTATTGATTCTTAAGTCGGCTACCATATCCCTGCTCGACTTGAAAGATTTTTTGTGCTATTTTTCTGTTGTGAAGGACAAGAGAAAGTACATGCGGCGATTCATCCGCTAGGGCTGAAGCCCTGCGGTATCCTCGCCAAAGATTTGATGATGTCTTCCGACGGCAGCGCGGCGTTCAAGCCAGGCAGTCCTCTCGACGCTCCGACGATCAGCTGCATCATACCTATGATGGCTTTCGATCCGTATTCAATAAGCGGCCCGCCGGAATTTCCTGGAGCTACTTGGGCGTCAGTAAACAGGAACTTCGGAGCTCCTTTGTGCCAAAACACTGTCCTGTCTCGTCCGCTGAGGATGCCTTCAGAAACGTTGCTTTCGAAGCCGTGCGGGGCGCCGACCGTGAATACGGGGTCGCCGATCCTGATCTTTCTGCTTTCGACGATGCCCATGGGAGTTCCGGCGAACTTCGTTGAGATGACGGCGATGTCAAGCCTGAGGCTGGCATGGATGACCGTGCCGAAGTCCTCGCCGGCCCGCCCATGCAGCATGACCTTCCTGGATAACCATTCCCTCTCGTCGGACGACTCGGGATCGTCGAAGGATCTGACGACGTGCGCGCAGGTTACGACAATCCCTTCCTTGACGAAGAACCCTGCGCCGACGCTTGACTTGCCGCCGCCCTCGCTGGAGTATATCGTGACGCATCCGCCCATCAGCATGTCGATGATGTCGGCGTGGGACTGGGCGGTTCTGGTAAATATCCTTCTGACGGGCTTCGGCGCCTTGGATGCGGCCTGTTCCGCTTCGGGTTTCGACGGGAATGACGAGACGGTCCCGTCCTCGAACTCGATAGCCCATTCCGTTCCGCGGGACTTCCTTCTTTTGAACGCATCCTGAAGAACCCTGTCGCGGTCGGTCACCTCGCGCATGAAGTCGTTGCCCTCTTCCCGGTAGGTCTTGTCGGCGTCCTTCCCGGCTCCCCAGGAACCCCTGTCGTGGATGTCGATCTTCTTGCTGACGTCTCCGTTGATGATGTCGGCGAAGGACGGCGTGTCGCCGAAAAGCGGCACGGCTCTTGACTTCTCGGTGGCGGGGCTGAGCCCGTCGAATGGAGTGAACGTTCTTTGGGCGATCTTCAACTTGAACCTCCGCATGGAAAAACACATTCCCAACTATTCTTCCACGAAGGAGGCCGTCAAGCCTATGTGATCTTAATGAATCTTTCGTCCAGCGGCTCGTCCTCGTCTTCGTTCTCAGGAGGCCCGTCCTGGATGAACTTCGGGTCGCTGGCGTGGTGCAGACCGGGATTCATCGCCTTCTTTACCGGTCCGTTCTCGCCCATGATGACGACGGACGCCCCCATCCTGTTCTCGGGGGAGTTCATGTCGTCGTGCGTGACGGCCGGTTCGCGTTCGCTGTTTTTCTTGGCCTGCCGGCGCATGCGGATGCGCTCTTTTCTGGACATCCTCTTGGACGCAGGCTTTTCCGGAGGCTGAACTGGCTCGGCTTTCGTAACTTTTTCGGCGACATCTGCAGGCTTTGGCGGTTCCGCTGGCGCGGCCTGATCTGCGACGTCCACGATGCTGATGTAGCCGAGGTTTTCTAGCTCCTGAACGTCAGGATCGTCCTTGATGGACGGATCGCGCAGGATGATCTTGGCCTCGCTGCCCCTGGGAAGCACCCTAATCTTGAGGCTGTTGATGACGAAGGTCTTGTCCGTCAGGTTGATGATTTTAACTCTGGACATATGGTAGTCTCCTTCTTTGCGACCATTATACAACAAAATCGCGGAAATGTGGTGGAAAACCAGATTGCCTGGAATTTCGAACGCCGACGAAAAACCGCGGACTATGCCGGAACGGTCAAAGTCACGCGCCCTTCGACATAATCCATGACCAGATTGTCGAGCACGTCGAACTCTTTCGGAATGTCGGGATGCGACGACATGATCCACGCCGCGGCTTTCGTCTCGGCGTCGTCCTTTCCGGCGAACATCATGGGGTCGAACACAAACTCGTACTGGGTCAGCCTTCTGCCACCTGAACGCACAGGCCTGATCTCGGTCTGCTGGAACAGGTCGCTGTCGACGATATCCTCGCCGCCTTCTTCAAGCTCCTTGTCGGTTTCCTGGGTCATCTCGTCGATCATCTTCTGCGTGGCGGGATCGACGTCGTCTTCGTCCTCCGCCTCGATATCGAAGTCGGGGACCTCTTCCTCCTCGCGGCTGACATGCGGCTCAATGCCGAAAGCCTCCTCCATGCCCGGGCTGATGGTCGCCCACTCGCTTTCCTCGTCGTCCTTCTTGGTTTTCGAAGACGGAACGGGGTAATCGATGTCGAACTCAGTCGCGCCGACGGCCTGCTTGACGACGCTGGCTGTCCTCAGCCCGTCGTCGCCCTTGATTTCCTTCATCGTCCTCTTGTCGAACACAGCCGCCGGCTCGTACTTCTCCTTCTCGACGGGGGAGTTCGCCAGCCTCTGTTCCTCAAGCTTGTTGATGTCGCCTTCGTACGCCGACTTGTTGCGATGCATCACGAGTCCGCTGTCGCTGGCGTCCAGGCGCTCCGATCTCAGTGTCTCGGCCGCTCCCGTCCTGCGGTTTTCCAGCTTCTTCTCGGTCAGCCAGTCTTCGGTTCCTTCGCGCCTGTCGTCCAGCTGGGCTTCGGACACCTGCTGCGGCTCATCGGCTGCCGGCTTGACGCGCAGCTTGGACTCGATCGGCATGTCGCCGTCGGGCGACTTCTTGGATGCGGCGTACTTCTTCATGTTGAAGGTCATTTTTGATCCCCCTGTCTTTCCGACTCGACACAACACCGTAGTAGATTTCCGCAACAACCAGAAAAATCCCTTCTTTTAATCGTCACAACGTGCCCGTCCTGACCAGCAGCATCTGCGGCAGCCTGGCGTGGTAGTTTCCTGACGCCATGAACGCCGATCCCGCCAGGCAGTCCGCGAAGTCGTCCGTCGGGCAGTCGCCCTTCGTGTCCGCGCCTATGCTGACTCCTCTCGCCGTCGGGCGGTATCGCAGATGCAGAAGCTCCTGGATCAGCAGGGAATGGTCGTAGAACTCCAGCGCGCACGGATCCCTCTGCATCAGGTTCCGGAGGTTCTGGTATATCCTCTGCTTGTATCCCCTGTTGAAGGCCGTCTGCACGACGTTGAATCCGTTCTGCCTGAGCATCTGGATGCTGTGCACGGACTGCCACTGGTCATAGCTGACCACGACCGGATGCCAGGTCATGCACAGCTGGAGTATTTCGCGGTCGATGTCGGCGTACTCCAGCCCGACGCCCTCCTTGGCCGTCCACATCCGCGTGAACGCGAGCGTCACCTTCGGCATCAGGTTCCCCGTTATCTGGTCCCTATACAGCGTCCTCTTGACGCAGACCAGAACGTAGCGGTTGTTGTTCAGGGCCGGGTCGACGTGGAAATAGTACTCGCATCCCGGATCGGGGTCGCGCTCCTCGACCAGGCTCAGGTTGGTGGCCTTCTGGATCAGCCCCTCCGGGAAGTAGATGCCGCTCAGGCCGCCTTCCGGCCACTTGGCGCCGTATTCGATCTCGAACGACGCCATGTCTTTCATCCTTGCGGACACAAGTTCAGGATCGTCGTACGGCCTTCTGGGGTTGAACTCCCATGTGGGTATCTGGAACGAGAGCATGGAATCGATTTTTAAGCTGCTTTCCCACAGCTTGTAGAAGATTCCGCTCTTCGGCCCAGGAGTGGACAGCTCCACCTTGACGCCGTCCTCGACGCCGTCGCGCCCTTTGAACCCGCCGACCGACGGGGCCAGGGCGTTGTAGAACTCGCTGCCCGACACCTTGTCGCACTCGTCGTAGAACGCCAGCTCGTCGAACAGCAGGCAGATAGTCTGGAATCCGCGGAGGGCGTCGTAGTTGGTATGGCCGCACATGCAGAGCAGCGACCCGTCGACCGGGACGTTGAGCGTCGGATCCTGCATTTTCCTGAGGTCGACGTCGGTGTAGATCCTCATCCGGTCGGCCTTGACTGGCTTTTGTATCCGGTTGGCGAAGAACGGGCTGTTTCTGATCCTGGCCCTGATGTTGCTCCACAGCCTGCCGGCGGCGTCCTTGGACGTCGCCACGTTGATGACGGCTATTTCCTGGTCGTAGGGGATGTCGTAGAACTTGTAGGGGTCGCCGTCCCCGACCATCAGCAGCTTGTACAGCTCGTACGCCGAGATGATGCTGGCGATGACCGTCTTGCTCGACCGGCGCCCCAGCACCATGACGAGCTCCGAAATCCTGAACTTCTCGCCGCGCGTCTTGCGCTCGATCATCTTGATGACGTTGTGCTGGTTCTTGTCGCGCAGCCACTGCATCTCCTCCGCGTCGAGAAACAGATTCTCGTTTCCTCTCGACCCCATGTAAAGGCATTTCAGGACGATCTTCTGGGACGGAAACAGTATCAGGTTGTTTCCCGGGAGGTCGAGCAGGTTAGGATCTTCGCAGAACGTGATGATGTCGACAATCTGCTTGGACTGCGGCTGCGTGCTGGGAGATTCCAGCTTGTGCTGCGACTCCAGCGCGGAGACGATTCCGCCCATCGTCCTTTTCCTGGCCGACGGGCTTTTGATTTGCTGCGTTGTGATCACGTCGACTCCATTACAAAAATGCGATCTCCGCTTGACCAGTCAGCATCGATGATTCTTCCTTGAGACCTCCAGATCGTCGAAACGGACGAACCCTTCCAGTTCACGATCCTGAGCAGGCCGGAAGTCTTCCCGTCGATCAGGATCGTCCTGCGGCCCTTTGTCGACATGCGTCCTGGCCTATCGAACGACGCCTGCCTGAATATCCCGTCGGCGTTACCTGGCTTTTTCGGAGAGCCGACGATTGACGTCGTAGCCCATCCGTCGCTTCCGGCGGACATGACCCTGATGATAGAATTGCCCGTGTCGGACACAATGATCGATCGGCTGTCGCCGGCGTAGGAGATCCCCGACGGCGAATCCATCATGTCCTCGGACGCCCTCGACGATATGGTCATTCCGGCGCGGCCGCATCCTGCGACGACCTTGACGGCGCTGTTTCTGCACTGGAATATCCTGTGCTTCATGGGCGAAGCGATCAGAACCCAGTCCGGGGTGATGCTGCACAAGGCGACGCCGTCGTCGGTCTCCCGTTTAGGCGCGGTCGAAACATACGCGGCTGACGCGCTGACGCCCGCCATCCTCCTGGCGACCTCGCTGCCCAAGCTGACGGCCCACAGCATGTCTCCGGAAGGCTGCCAAGCAACGATCTCTCCTCCGATCCCCTTGGCAATGACGGACGGATTGCTGATTTCCGCCCTGGAATACTCTTCCTGAACCTTGCCGGACGAGTCCAAAAGGACAAGCGTGCTGCCGCCAAGCTTGGAATAGGCTGGGTCGCCCGACGACTCGACGACGCACATGGAGAGGGCCTCGTCCGGAAGGATGCAGAATTCCTCGGAGGCTCCGGTGGCGGCTGAAATTGACAGAATGCGCTTCATGATGTTAGGCGGCGACGCGATCTACGAAGGCAAGGAAACCAGTTCGATATCCTTGTCCTCAAGCCACATAGGCCCCAATCCGCGCCGAAAATCGACTCTGACCTCCATGCAGTCCCGCTTGGGAAGGACTTCGACGACCTCGCCCGTCCTGCCGTAGTACGTCGGAAGGTGCTTGGCGACGCACCTGACTTCGTTGCCGGGCTTGACTTCGTCCTCCTTGAACTTGGAAATTCTCTGGGCTGACTTGATTGCCCACCTTCCGCCGTCCGCGGAAATCTTGACGCAGACTTCCTTTCCTGAGTCGGCGTCGAACCCGCGCATCTGCCCTGAATCGGACGGCATGGAGGCGACAAGCACCCTGCTCCCTGATTTTACGTGCCCTACGGCCTTCACGATCGGCAGCCAGTATCTTTCCAAAAATGACGCGCTATGCAGCGGATGCGACGCGGCAGTCGTACCGAACGGCATGATACCGAACAGTATCATGTTCTCGTCGAAAGCCAGTCGGACAATGTCCCTGTGCGACGACTCGTCTGGCTCGGAAATCACCGCCGCGAACTCCGATCGTCCGGGCACCCATTCGGCTCGCCTAAGATAGGCCTCTCCGTGCGACGGCTCGATCGCCTTGGCTGCCGCCTCTCCGAAGGCCCTGATGACGTTCTTGGCGAGATTCTTGTTGGCCGGAAGCGGAGCGGAATTCGACGCCGTCTTGGCGGACGGAACAGGCTTGTCCGCATTGTCCGATCCGACTCCCGGAAACCTGTCCCGAAGCTTTTCGTTCAAGGCTTCGATGTCTTTCTCGATGTCCGAGATCAGTTTCTTGTTGTCTGGATTCTCGATCATCGCGGACATCTTTCCGATCTCAGACCTGATCCCGCTCAGCTCCTTGATGACGCCTTCGGCCTCGTCGCGATCGTCGCTGTCGACGGCGCCCTTGAACCTCTGCTCGATGATCCGTATCTGTTCGGAATAGTGGTTGACCATGCTGTCCTCTGGATCCATCTCGATCTCCGGGCTTTCGGATTTCTGGGAGCGCCTGTAGTGGCCTATCCTCTTGGCCATAATGCAGGACGGCCTTTCCTCGACCATGCGGGCTGCAAAAGCGTGCGCGTCTCCGTACGACGCATAAGTCGAGGGAAGCCCTTCTACCAGATGAAAATCAATTTCGGACGAGAAAACGGCACCAACGGGATCGCCGGCATGGCATCCCGCAGAAAAAGCATACCTGCCGCTGACGCCTTTCGATATGGTGATGAACATGGGCACCTCTCCGTGCTGATTATTCGACGGCGGCCAGCCCATATCCTTGCGGACTTCAAGAGAGAGAATGTAGTTCTACTGGCGGAGTGCGCTGGAAATCCCACAGCATCAGCTGCGGAACGGATGCCAGAAATGCGGTGCAGGACTTCCCTAAATCCTCGCCGTCGGAACGCTTTTCGCCAGCCAGGACGGATAAAAGCCTTTCGCCTTCCGCTGCAGCCTTGTTTTTAGCGGCCTGATCCTGGTGGCTGGCGTTCCTTATCTTTACGACCGCCTCGGCGACCTCGTCGTAGAACCGCATCCTCCACGGCTCATCGATGACGATCTTCGGCGCGGTCAGGAAGCGCATGTCGAACAGCCGCCGCCTGTCGCGCATGTACCTTTGTACGGGTATGCTGTGGCAGCTGACGACCAGCTGGCTGGACGGGAAGCATTTTTCTAGGGCATCGATGACGGCCAGATGCCGTCCGACCTCGACGTGCATGACGGCGTTGTCGATCAGGATGATGGACGGCTGAATCTGCTTGTTCAGGATCGTTGAGAAGCATTTGATGATCTTCTTCTCTCCTGAGCTGCATTGGCGGTGCGTGATCGTCTCGCGGTCCTTGACGATCTTGAACCCCAGAACGAAGTTTTCGGATATGCTTCTCGACCTGGTGTCCGAGCTGTCGTCAAACATGTTGTCCAGCTCCTCGATCGCGAATCCTGTCACCGCCGAGAAGAGGCTCTGAAACAGAGGCCAGCGATCCCTGCGCACCTGGAATATCCTCAGTTCCTGGTCGAACCTGGCCGAAAAGCAGTAGTGCTGCATGTTGCGCTCGATGAACTCGGGGTGGCGCGACAGGAACTTAGTCCTGGTAAACTCGACGCGGTATTCGCCCCTGGTGCCTGCATGGTCGTCATAAGAGAAGTCTCCCGTGACGCTGAAACTGCCGTCCAGATACTCCTTGTCGGTCAGGAAATGCACGTAGTTCCTGACTCTCGGAAGCATCATAGCCCTGAACCTGATGACGTCGATCCCCTCGAAATTTGAGCACAGCATCTGGATGGCGTCCAGAATGGTCGTCTTTCCAGTACCGTTAGGCCCAACAAGGCAGGTCATCCCCTCGTCGAAAAGGTCCAGTTCGACGTTCTCGTGCCTGCCGAAGTTCTTCAGGAACAGCCTTTTCAGGCGGATCATGGGCCACGTGGCTGGATTGTTCGAAATAGGTTCAGACATTAGGCTCCTCTGATGAATGTGATTCCTCGCTGTTAGGCTGTTCTTCGTCCTCGGGATTTTCCCAGTCGTCAGCGATGATCCTGTCGAAGTCCTCGCTGAGTATCTGCTGGACGAGGGAAATATGCATCATGAACCTGACGATGTTCTTGTCGTTGTCGACACCCATGCCGAAGTCGGTATGACGGCTGCTTAGAATGATCTTGTCGTACAGCTTGGCGTCGAGCCCCGTCAGTATCTCCGAGAACTTGTCGATATGCGACCTGACGATCAGCTCCCCGATGAAGTTGACGAAGAACCTGGACATGACGAACGGATTGTCGAGATCCGACCGTCGCAGTCCGATGTCGGTCAGCCCCGTCAGGAACGACACATCGCCGTTGGTGTTGACGTTCTCTATCTGCATGGCCGGCCTGGACGCGACGACGTCCGCCAAAATTTCTCGCATGTCCCTTGCCATTTTGCGTCTCCGATAGCTTCTTGTGCGGCCATTATACAACAAGCGGCTCCGAAACGATGCAAGGAATTTTGGCGCCCGCACGGAGAATAACAAAGCTATGGAACAGTTCGCAAAAATACCCAGCAAAGGACGATTAAAATCGATATCCTTCGAAGATCTGGACGCGGCTATCAGCATCGCGACACCGACAGAAGCCCATAAAGCCCTGATATACGTTGACGAAACGAACATGCCGGATTCCCAAGCCGTCAGCCTGATTGAAGCCGCCGCATCTCTGCCCATGATTGCCAGCGCCTACTTCTCCATTCTGTCGAAGCTGATATCAAAGTACGCCATGAAAAGCGACGCGCAGGACATCAAACTTGCGATGGCTTTGCATAAAATGCTAAACGCGCACAACGGATCCACGCCATATTTGCGCGACATTATTGCTCGCGAGAATTTGGGCAATTTGTCCGCACATCGCTATTTTTCAGCAGCCGCGCTGATGAGCCGCTCGATTCCCGCCGATCTGGCCGATTTTATCGTCGCCAACAACGGGATGTCGGCCAAGAATTACGGTCGTTCGCTGGCCAACAGAAAAACCCTGATATCCGCCGTCAACACTTTGCTGGAAAACGGGGCCAGGTGGATCGGGCATACGGTCTTCCCGTCCTGGAAGAAAGCGATAGAAGAAAACGGATGGCATTCCGAGCTGTGTTCTGACATCGAAAATCTTACCAGCTTTCCTCCAGCATATCTGGCCTTCGTCATGAAGGACGCGCCTGACGACGTCAAGCACAGGACAGCTGAAAAAATCATCTTCAGGTCTCAGGACGCTAATGAGATACTGGGAATCCTGTATTCGAAAGACGACGCAGGAATCGGCATGAACATCAAGGAAGGATGCAACATGCTGAAGAGGCTGTTCAGCTCGAAGTCCATGCCGACCGGCGACAAAATCAAGGTGATGGAAGCAGTCATGATGATCTCCGTAGATTCGGAAGAGGGGACGAACGCCGAGGCGGAGGAAGCAAACTCCGAACTGCTGTCAATCCTGGCGTCCGACAGCGACAAGGCGGCTTTCGACTACGTGGCGGGAAAAGAGTGGTGGAAATACGCCCAGGTCGTCAAGGAGCTGACTGGCAATACCGATCGTTCGCTCGACAGGTACGCCGAGATTAAAAAAGCCCTTGACGCGCATCCGTCGGCGTGGGACAATGTTGATCCCGCGTTCGCCGCATACCACAAAATGATGAGGGATTTTTCGGCAGGCGGAGGAGAAGGCATGGACCTAGATGACGACCTGGATGCGCTCAGCTGGATGCAGCGCTCCGAATTGAAAAAGGAATCCGGGAAGATGAAGGACGTCGGAAGGGCGCTCCTGATGGCCTACCTGCTCGTCACGTCCGGCATATCGGCGTCTACGGCCATGCGGTGGCTCGGCGTTACCGGGAAGGACGTCAAGGAGCATCCCGAGGCGGCTGCGGAAGCCAAGCACGTCATGAACACCGTCGACTCCGACCCCAACAGCCGAAGGGCGTATGACGAGGCCATGCGCCTGCGCGGTCAGATGGCTCCGCGGCAGCAGACTCATGTCGTCCAAACGGCGCCGACAAGAACGCCCGCACCCAAGCCTCCGACAGCCGTACAAACGCCGCGCCAGGAAAAGATGCGAGGAGGCATGCCGTCCGACATCCTGCGCGACGAAAAGCTTCTGGCCGAAATCAGCGACGACCATTCCTACATCGCATCGAGGATCGGGGGGCGGGAATACGAGATCATTAAGGAGGCCGCCGACGAGTACGGCCTGACGGGAGTCCAGAGAAAGCTGCTGTTCTCCATACGGATCATCGAGCACGGCGGCCCGGGACTTGAGATGGGAGTAGGCGACGGCATCCCCAACCATCCCGCCCGACGCTATGCGGGCAACTTCGAGAAGAGCCTGAAGCTTCAGGCGCAATGGGCGGCGGGGACGATCAAGCGCAACTTCTCAGGAGGACCCGCCTTCGCGCAGCTTCCAGCGTTCGCGCAGCACTACTGCCCGCCGAACTGGAAGAACTGGCAGAGGATGGCCTACTCGCTGCTCACCAGCCGCGACAACGAACGCGGCGAGATGCCCAAGGCCTAATATGCGGGATCAGGCAAAAAGAGGCGATTCTTCGTCGCCTTTTCCGAAAATGACGCCGGCCTGTTCGGACACGGAAGCCAGCTTGTACTGTGCACATAGTGCCATGAAGGCGGCCATCCCGTTCCTGTCAAGCTCCTGCAAGTCCGGCAGCACAAGTCCGTCGCGCATGGCCTTGAGCTGCTTGGCCAAGGGGACGCGGCTCTCGTATATCAGGGCGTTGAGGTGCAGCCACGGTATTTTCGCCTTCTTGCGCTCGTACGCCAAGGCGACACCGGTGAACGGCATCCATTCCTGAAGACAGGGATACTTCTTCCTTGCCTTGCTTCCCGATCCGCACATGATCTCCGATATCTCCTTCAGGTCTTCGCCCTTTAGGTCGGGATACTGAGTTCGCAGAATGTCATGCTTGGCGTGAATTTCGGCGATGACGCTTTCGCACGTCCCGTGGGCGGCTATCTCCTTGACGGCTGACGTTTCGCCCCACCCTGGAATGCCGAATATGTCGTCGCTGTCGTCCCCGGCAAGGGCGCCGACGTCAATCCACTGCTTAGGCGATATTCCATGCTTCTTCCTGAAGTCGTCCTCCGACACGATGCCGTCCCCGCGGACGATCATGACGCCGTCGCCGAGAAGCTGATAGTAGTCGTTGTCGTTCGTCAGGATCAGGATGTCGTCGCCCTGGTATTTTCTGACGTACGACGCGATGACGTCGTCGGCCTCCTCCCTGGGCTTGACAACCTGAGGAATGTTGGTGGACGAGATGATCTTCTGAAGGATAGGCTTCTGCTTGACGAAGTCGATGACGGCCTGCGGCGGGTTCCCGACCCTTCTGCTGGCCTTGTATTCCCGAGGAATAATTCCCCTGGAGGCCGCGTCCTTGGACAGCGTGATTCTGCTCTCGCACCCTGCGTCCCACACGACGGCGAAATACCTGCCTGGAAATCTCCTGCGCAACGCCGCTATGGTTGTCATAAACCCGTGCAGCGCCCCAGTCGGCATGACGTGCTTGTCGCCGACCGTGTCGTCAGGATTGAAGTCCTCGGAATAGTCGAACATATCGACAGACAGTTCCTTGTTGGCGAAGGAAGCCCGAATGCCGAGATTGTTGCCGTCGATGAATAGAAACTTACGGTTCATGATGCATCAAGCCATTGGTGTCAGCTGAAGATTTTCCAGCCACGTCCCTTTGATTCCCGCATAATCTTCCTGTTCTTCCTTTGTTAAGGCGTTTTCTCCAAGCACTCTCGCTATGATTTGCGACGGGGCATACCACACGCATCTCGCGCCGCAAAGTCCATGGAATGTTCTCCACATCAAATGGCACTTCGGACATATGGCGAGCCAGATGCCATATCGTTCGTAGGATGTATCCTGTACCAGCGGACCTTCAAGGCAACATTGTGTGCTATGCCCATTAACCATAAGTCCTGGAACCAATTCTGGATATGCGTCTGGTCCACCTATTAGCAATTCGGCCATGATCGTTGCCTCCATTAGCCCGTGTCACGACCTGCTGCACAATGTGGTCATGATGTTTTCAAGAATGCGCCCATCGAGCACAGCAGCTTGACGGCCTGTTCCTTGGTGAAACCCTCGGCCACGAAAGCGTCGAACATCTTCTTCTGTGTCTTGGCGTGCAGAAGAAAGAACTTGTCGTTCTTCAGCAGCGCTTCATAGACCCCGATGATCTTGTCGAACATGGATGATGTGTCGTTTACCTCGTACATGGTGCCTCCTTAATTGGTTCTTGACCGTTTCTCGCAGAACATGATATCATCGCCCGCATGAACACGTCAATCAAATATGTTCGCGGGGATGCTACGGCCCCCGTTGGCGAAGGCCAAAAAATCATCGTCCACTGCTGCAACGACATCGGCGCATGGGGTGCAGGCTTCGTGCTGGCGCTGTCCAGACGGTGGAAAAAACCTGAACACGAATACAGGAAATGGCACTCCGCAGAACGCGGAGGAAGGATGACGCTAGGGGATGTCCAGTTCGTTCTTGTCGAACCTGACACGCATGTGGCCAACATCATCGGGCAAAGAGGGTGCGGAAACGCACCCGGAGGCAAGCCGATTCGCTACGAGGCTATCGCGTCAGGGCTGGTAAAAGTCAGAAATTTCGCATTGAAGCTGTCCGAAGATACTGGGCAGCCAGTCAGCGTTCATATGCCAAGAATGGGGTGCGGCTTGGCGGGCGGTTTATGGAACAAAATCGAGGATATCGTCAAGAGGGAATTGGCTGACCAAGGCGTCCCAGTCACCGTGTACGACCTTTAAGGCAGAAGCATTTGGTTCACGATCTCCCGCACCGGCTGGCTCAGGATCGGTGGGCAGAAAATCGCTTCCTTCATCAGGATCAGCGCTGGATCGTCATAGACCGCTGTCGGGTCATCCTGCCCCTTGTTGGGATGGAGAATCTTCACGACCATGCGGTCCAAGCCGGACTCGGAATCTTCGCTGAAGGCCGGTACGATCGAGGCGTCCACAAACTTCGTTGCGCCCGCCGCCACCTCGATGTCGGTCTCGCTCGGCAGGCACAGCGGCGCCCCGTGGGTTCCGTCCGTTTCGAGCGGGTACGCTTCGACCCTAACCCGCACCTTGGCGACGTTGCGCGGATCGAGGTTCTCCACGCTCACCTGAACGCCGACCGGCGCGTCGAAGAAGTACAACGGAAACACGCCCCAGTACTCCGGCGGATAGACCTTGCTCTCGCCGAATGGAGGCCACCCCTCGATGCAATAGGTGGTTCCATTCTCGTCCGTGATCGTTTCGCCGAACTGTCCGGGCCTGATCCTTCTGACAGAATCTTCCCGCCGCAAGCCGCGGGGCTTTAGCCCCAGCGGTTAGGCGGGTATGTTCCAAGAATATTCCAGATTTAAGAAGGAATCTGAACAAGTTTTGTTGTATAATGGAAACATGGACTATATCAGAGACGAACATCGGGTGCACCTGATCGTCTATCATCTGATCTGGTGCGTGAAGCGGCGCAAGCCTGCGCTGCTGGGAAAGATCAAGGACAGATGCGAGGAGCTTATCCGGGAAAAATGCGACCAGATGGCTTGGACCGTCTTGGAGCTGTCGGCGCAGCCGGATCACATCCATCTCTTCATCCGTTCGTTTCCGACGGTTCCGGCCAGCGAGATCGTCAAGGAGTGCAAGGGCATCACATCGTACTTCCTCAGGAGGGAGTTTTCGGATCTGAAGAAGCTTCCGTGCATGTGGACCCGCTCTTATTTTGCGTCCACCGCCGGAAACGTCAGCGCGGAAGCGATCCAAAAGTATATAGAGGCCCAGTCAAGGTCATGAGCTACCGTGTCAGACATTTCAAATTGAAGAAGACGGAAATGCTGGACAGGCTTGCTTTGGAGTCCGGAATGCTCTATTCCAGCGCCGTCAAGTTCTTCTGGAGGACCGTCAGGAAGAAGGGCATCTGGCTGAAACCTTCGTCGATGATGAGAATCTTCAGCTCCGACAAGATGCACGCTCATTCCTCCGACGCATCCGTCCAGGCGTTCTTCCAGTCTCTCAAGTCCTGGAGGGCGTTAAGGAAGCATGTCCCCGAGGCTAGGCCGCCCCGAAGGCTGCGAAAATACTTCCAGGTCGTATGGAAGAACACCGCCATCAGACTCAAAGACGGAGCCCTGATTCTGAGCAACGGAAGGATCAGCGAACCGCTGATTTTCAAGGATTGGAAATACGAGATTCCAGTTCAATGCACTCTTCGGTGGAACGGGAAGCAGTACGAGATGATCTGCGTGTACGACCATGCGGCTCCCGCACTTGCGCCGGAATCTCAGGTTCTGTCTATCGATCTCGGCCAGATACATGTTGCCGCCACGTCCGACGGAGTCATCTACAACGGCAGGCTGCTTCGATCCTTGAGGCAGTGGAAGGACAAGAAGCTGGCCGACATCCAGGAGAAGATGTCCCGAAAGAAGAAGGGATCAAGGGAATGGAAGCGGCTGCTGAAAAGCAAAAAGAAGTTTCTTAGGAAGGCGAAGAACAGGACCAGCGACATCCTGCACAAGTACACCACGGGAATCGTGTCGACTTGCAAGAAAAGCGGCAAGGACACCCTCGTGGTCGGCGACTTGAACGGATACCGCCAGGAGAACAACAAGGGGAGAATGCGCAACCAGGAGAACCATGCCTGGCTGTACTCGCAAGCTACTCGGATGCTGAAATACAAGGCGGAGAAGGCGGGGCTGAACTTCAGGCTTCAGAACGAAGCCTACAGCTCACAGACCTGCCCGTCTTGCGGCAAGAGGAAGCATCCGAAGGGCAGGGAGTACAGGTGCAAGTGCGGGTTCCACGGCCACAGGGACGTGGTGGGCGCGTTCAACATCCTCAGAATGTATCTGAGTAGTTCCGGCATCCGGAATGAATCAGTAGTTGCCGCTATGAGACCGGCCTCGGAGATACGGGACGTCAAGTACGAACCGTACCTCCGTGTTGCTTGAGGATAGGGCGCCGCAAGGCGGTCCTCAAGAATCTGCGGGGATTTATCCCCGGCAGAGTGTCAACAAAATATGCTGTTCCGACTTGGAACCAAAACAAATCATGGCGTTTGTTCCTTAAGATCGTGTTTCATCGAACACATCCCCGACAATGTTCGGCTGACCGCGCGCCTCCGATGACGACGGCACCCTGACGGCGTCCCGCAAAGGCACGACCGACCTTCTGCCGCACGACAGGCATTCGAACAAAAGTTCTCTGGTCTTGGGAAGCGGACTGACGATTACATCTTTGCTGCCGCAAGCCGGGCACCCTCGACTAGCAAACTTCGCCCAACAGCGTTTCTGGTCGGCGAGAAACTCCGACATGTCCTGTTGCATCGCCCTATTCCTTTCCGACAGCTTCAAAATGTCCAGTCGCCGTCAGATCTTCTGCATATCTCCCAACCGTCAGGAACGTCCTTCTCGACGGGAATCGCCCCGAACACTCTGCACCAGAATCTGCCCTTGCCGTCGCCAAGCCAGTCTTTCTCGCATATTTCGCATTCATAAGGATATTGCCGTTCTCCCGTTTCAGGATCAAATTGCGGCTTAGGACACATGATGAGGCGCATGGTGCCGGGAACACAGCACGACGAGGTGTCGAACGCATCCAGGATTTTCATCCTGATCCTGCGGATGAAGATGTGTTTCCGCCCTAAAAAATTACCGGTTATCGAGCAATCAAAATTTCTTTTCATCGAACGGGTCATCCACCCTCAGGGCGAACTTCCTGCTGCACGCCGCGTCGATGTCGCCCTTCGTCTTCTTGAACGCCGACAGCCTCAGCACGTTGACGCAGCCGCAGTCCAGACACAAAACGATGAAGCGCAGCGTCATCGGCTTTTCAGTCACCTTGACATTGCGGCTGCAGCAGTCAGGGCATTTCCATTGCCCCGATATCTTGATCCCAAACGAGCTCATTTAGGCGTCCTTCTTCGGCGTTTTCCGGACGCATACTTGCGTCGAGCACACGTCTTGGCGGAGTGCGTGTAGTACACGTCGGCGCCGTCATCCTTGAACCACAAAGAACCGCATACGGAGCATTGAAAACACCTGAAGCCAGGATCGCCGTCTTCAGGGGGGAAATGCCATCCGTCGCCGCGGTCGACCATCGTCTCCGGACAGCAGCAGTAGTCGTCGAACGGATCCATAAAAACGAACTGCGACCTGTCTTTCATGGCGGCTCCAGTTCAGGTTCTTGACCCTTGAACGGATCGTTCAGGAACTCGTAAATGTCATGTCAATCCCCTCGTGTTTCGAACCAGTCGAATTTCATTCCGCCCCTCTCGGCTTGAGCGCGATCCTCCACCTGTGCCCGCAGTCCTCGCATTCCCTGCAGATTTCGTATGGCCTCTGGATGTTCCTGATGGCGTGCGCCCTATCCCCGCGACATGCGGGGCATTGCACCAGCATATCGATTCCGATCCCCATTCCGACAACGCAATCTAGTTCTTTAGCAATCATGCAACGCTCTCCTAAGCCTTGAGCCAGCTTCTTATTATTGCGGGTTCCGAAAAACGATTTCCCGCGATGTCTGAAAACGTGCAGTCAACTTCCCATGACATTTTGCAGATCGGGCACCGAAGACGGACCTGCGTCCCGCCAGGCGTGTCGTCCCAGCAGACAATCAACGACGACTCGAAAGTGCACCATGGACATGTTAGAAACTGTTTCCCCAGCAACTGGTGGCCTGTTAGAAATTGTTCACGCATCGAACGGATCCGATTTTTGTGTTGGCGGCGCTATCCAGAGTGCCGGTACGGGCCTTCGATCTTCAAAAGACGACAGCAGTTTGTCGGCGAAAGACATTGACATCCTTGACAGCCGTCCGCAATCGCGGCACTTGAAAACTATGCCGTCTTCCAGGTCTGGGTAAACTTCCACGGCCATGCTCCCGCAGAACGGGCATCCGAGCCTTCCGTATATTCTGGTGTAGAAATTATTCGTTTTCATCGCCACCCCATTCTATTCGAACGGGTCCTTCATCCGCAGGCTGGGGCTGTCGCCAGCGTATCCTCGAACCGCCGTCCACCGTTTGCCGCAATTTCCGCATTCAAGGCGGATATCGTTTTCCATGGACAAGATGAACAGATGCCGGATGTCGCGTCCGCCGCAGGACGGGCACGATGTGGCGAAATCTACCGGAAAATTCATCCGGCGCGCCCACTCGGAAAAACGCTCTTTTGTCTGACGCATCCTATTCACCGAACCAGTCTCGCACATCATGGCATTTAAAGGAAGCTTTCCAGTACGGTCCGATCTCGCCGGCATACAGAACCCACAATTTCAAGCAGTCTAGGCACTGCATCTTGATCACGAGGTCGTGGGGCGGCTGCGGAGACGCATACGTGTTGACGCTTCCGCACCCGGGGCAGACCGCCAGCTTCCGAAACTCCTTTGAGAAGTACTCAAGGGCTGGATATGTCCTGTATCCTGTCATGGCGCACGCGCCTCCCCGAACGGGTCGTGTGTCGTCCGCAGGACGGCGCAAAACCCGTTTTCGTCGTGCTTTAATTCGACGGTCCAAATCTTTCCGCATTCCTGGCAGCGGCACACCATGTCGCAGTTGTCGGACTCTGACGGAAGGCATCTGGACACGTTTTGGCTGCCGCACGATGTGCACGTCGCCGCAGCATCCAGCACCTTCTCGTCGAAACAACGACTTGCCGTCTTTTTCATACCGACCTCCACCACCCGCCAAATTTTGACTTCTAGTCGTCAAACGGATCATCCAGTATAACCAGCCCCGACCTGATCTCGTCCAATCCGTTATCCATGTCAGACGCCACCAAGTCCCAAGACTCTCTGCAATGAAGGCATCGGACGCGCCGTATCGCGGAATTAATCTTGGTCACAGACAGGTCGGTTCCTGAACATCGGGGGCATCTTGCGGTTGCGTCTTTAGATTTCACGAAACGCCTCCCTTTCACCATAAGGGTCGTCTACGCTGAACGTGTCCTGTTCTCCAAAAGAATCGGTTATTGAGTCGCGGTACACCGTCATTTCGGTTCCCCTGCAAACGTCTCCGCTTGCTATCCACGTGCTGCCGCAATCGTCGCACGCCATCCCTACAGCATAGTCGCCGGCTTTCTTGGGGCTCGTGGCACGCGTCCTGTTGCTTCCACATACGGGACATCCCTTGCACTTGATGATGTCCGAACGCCGGTTAGGATTCATGCTGCCGCCTTGTATCGAACGGATCGTTTCTATTGTCTTCATCATCAACATCGCCTTCGATCAGCCTAACAACGTCGCATCCGTTGTCTACATCCTCCCTTGAGAAATCAACTTCCGTCCCGCAATCGCGACATCTGAAATGTGAGTAGGCGAGTGAAGATGAAGATGGCTTATACAGAAGAAGCCCAGAACAACGCGGGCATCTTGATATTGCGTCCTTAGACTTCATACACTACCCTTATCCTGCGCTAAACGGATCATACAGTACATCGCGTGTTTTGAACACTCCGCAGATTTTTCTGCGCTCTTTCCGCGCCAAGACCTCGCGAACAGCCCCGCATCTTCCGCATACGATCTCCGTCATCGAAGAACGCTGGTTATGCCGGACCTGCACGCTGTCGCACCATCCGCATTCCAGACACGCATCAATCGTGGCCCTGATGCCGTCTTGCTTCGTGTCCATCGTCGGACATCTCCTATTCTCCGAACAGGTGGTCCGGATCGTTGCAGGCCAGCTGAATGATTTTGCGTCCGTCGGCAATATCCGACGCGCGCGCGACCGCAGCCCATCCGCAATCGCGGCATCGGATGTCGGTCCACTTATGGCTCGACGATGACGACGGCGATTTGTCCAGGTTGACGCCGCCGCATCTGGGGCATCTTTTAGTGGGGTTTTCTATGTTCCTAATCATGCTCCGGCCGATCCTCCGCGAACCTGTCGCGCATCTTCATCGCCATTGATTTCCCCAGGCTGACGATCCACTGGTTTCCGCAGTCGTCGCACGCCAGAAACAGGGACGTGTCGCCGTCGTAAGATCTTCTGGCCTCCGCCGACAGCCTCCGGCCGCCGCATTTATGGCAATGCAGGTAGGTCTCGTTGCCGAAAATCCCGTCATGCCTCGCGAGAAAATCGCGCAGCGTCATCCAGTGCGGGCCGTCATCCCATAACGGATCGTCGTCCCAGCCACAACCATCGCGCAGCGGCTTGTCGCGCTCCATGATTCCTTCTCCCGTCACGCTTCCGCGAACCTGTCCCCGCTCATCTTTTCGACCGTAAGCTGGTCGACGAACAGCTTCCATCTGTGCCCGCAGTTTTCGCACACCAGCAGGATGAAATACGCGTCCCGGTGTTTCGACGCCGGTCCGACATCGTGTTCCAGGCACATTAAAGACGAGACGAGCAGCTGCCTGCACGCGCATTCGGGGCAGACGAACTGCCGCTCGTCAAAAACATGCTCGTACCTGCTAAGGAATTCTTCCAGCTTCTGCATCGCGTTATCCTCCGCTATTCTTCCTCGAACATATCGCGTCCCGCATGCCAGGCCAGGCGGCCGGCGGCGGACATTCCGAACACATAGACGCAGTCACCGCACTCCATCTTCAGGCAGGCGGACTGCCCCGATCCGGATCGCACAAACTCACAAAAAGCGATCCCGTTAGTGACGTACAAATTTTCGCTTCCGCAGTTCGGGCACCGAAAATCCTTAGCTGCCATGCCGCCCTCGTGCCGGGCGAAAAAATCCCCCATGGGCTGTTTCATGTCGTCCTCCGTCACGCATTAAAAAGGTCCCGCGACAAATCCACAATCCGACCCAAAAATCCGCGCACGAGATCGCGAGGATTTTTCGCTCCCTTCGGCAGCAGAATTTCCCACGATTTCCCGCAATCCAAACAGGTTATCCGGAAATGGCAGACGGCGTCATGCAGCGAAAAAACGGTCGTGTTAGCGCCGGAGCACAGCGGGCATTCAATGCCTTTGCATTCCGACAGGGCGAATTCAATGGCCGCATTGCTCATGCCGTCCTCCGCTAGGCTCCCGCGAACTTGTCGTTCCTGATTCTTTTCTCCATTTCGGAATCGAAGACCCATTCCCACCGAAAGCCGCAGTCCTCGCACACAAGGATCATTACGGCTCCGGGTCCGGGTTCAGAAGACTGCAAAAGATCCACGCCGACGTTCAAATTGACGCCACCGCACTTCGTGCATTGGTATTCGGAGGGAAGGGCGAAAACGCCATCGTGCCGCGCAAGAAAATCCTTAATCGGGGTTAGTTTCATTTCGCCCCCTGGCCGTCGAACGGATCGTGAAGCATCTTGTCCGCGACGGCACCAGTGACCCTATATTCCCATGCATGGCCGCAGTCTTCGCATCTCAGCGCAAGGCGGCTAGGATGGTTGAATTCGCAGTCTCTGCATTGAATTTCGTCCTCCTCGTGCGGGCATTCCATCTCGGAGATTTCGGTGCAATCTGCGCGATCAGCGTCTCTCAAGAAGACGCCGATGCGGATGCTCATCCTCCCGCATTTGCGGCACTTAAAGAACTCCTCGACGAAAACGTTGCCGTATTTTCTGAAAAAGTCGCTTACTGAGTACTCCATGTTCCCTCCGTCACGCGAACTTGTCGCGCATCATGATCTCGCTGGCCAAAGGGCCGCTGAAATTCACGTCAGTCTTGCGCCGGCAGTCGCCGCATACTATCTGGAACGAATATGTCTGGCGTTCGGGCGAAACTGATCCTCCGCAAAGAACAACGCGCAGGTTGCCGCCGCCGCACGACCGGCACCGGCTCAAACGCCGAAGCATATCCTCGCTGAGGGCGCCTTCGTGCCTCACGAGAAAATCCTGCAGGGTCCAATCCATGCCGCCTCCGTCATTCGCCGTCGAGCTCGTCGTCATCCATGTCCTCGTGAGGAATCTCTACGCGCCTGTGCCTGTAGCGGAATCCGCATTCGTCGCACACCAGAATCAGCACGTTGTCGTCGAAGACGTCCCGGACGATCTTGGCGCGGCGCTTCTTGCATTTAAAGCAGAATAATCCGCACAGACCAGTCCTGCGTCCGTCGTCGTCCGGAATCTCATCCTTCTTCGTCATGCCGTGTCTCCGTCATTCGAACGCATCGTCGTTCGTGTGCTCAGGAGGAAAGTCTGTGCGTGCATACCTGTGGCGAAACCCACAGATGTTACATACCAATATCACAGCTTGTTCAGAATCAAATACGTCCTCAACTATTTTGGCACAATACTTTCCGCATTTTGGGCACAGCAATATCAAGGTGCCGAAAGGACCTTGCTTGGCGGCGCGTTTGGCTCCGTCTTCTAAAATATCCAGAATATTGCCATTTTTCGTCATGTCTGCTCCTGGCTTGAAAACGGATCGCGCTTAAGCCCGGCCTTATCCTCCACGTCGTTCAAATGCATCCAATGCCCGCAAATCTTTTCGGATCTATCGCCGTCACTATGGTCATTGGCATCCGTTTTCTCCTGGCGCCCAAAACATTCGTGCTGGCATGGTCGCTAACATTCGAACGGATCTCGGAACCTGTCTGCATACTTGTTGCCAGAGACAAACATCGGAAAATAGTGCTTCCGTCTGTGACCGCAGTCGTCGCATTCGATCCAAGCCTGCTGATGGCTTATTTTACTGGTGTTAATCCAGCTCATGTGCGTTCTGTCACTGCCGCATTTCGAACAGCAAAAAATCTTTAAATCGCACGTAAAGCCGTACTTGTCGGCGAACTCCTGCGGCGTCATTTTGTTGGTGTCCATCATCGGAATGCCCCCTGATCGTCTTCGCCGAACGGATCTGCCAGAAACATACTTCTGTCCGTATTCAGCGGTACTCCTATCAGCGGAACTTCCCACGTTTTCTTGCATTCCTGGCACCGCACGTTGGCGACCATTCTGGCGCCAGGCGTGCAAGCATTGTAACAGCAGGTGCTCGTGACGAACGTCTCCGTGTTTCCGCACACCTGGCACTGGAAAATCGCGGCGTCCAATCCGTTAGTGTCCGCGAATATTTTCGCGCTTTTCATTCCTTTTTTCCTTGTCCGTTAATGCGTCATCAAAAATAGGCTCGCCTGTCGTGCCGTCAAAGAATTCATCCCAGATCAGGCCGCAGTTCTGGCACTTAACAACTATGCACGGGCGGCTTTGTCCCGGCTGCTGCCTGACAACAGCCATGACAGAACCCGATCGGCTTCCGCAGCCACCGCATAAAAACAGCGTTTTCTTCCACATCATCTGCCCCTCCGCTTGTCGTCCGCTAGCATCTGAAAGGATCGTTGTCAAAACTCACGTGTCTGCCGTTGACCCGCACACTTTGACTGCGATCACAGTCACAACAGTAGACTGCTACTTCAGACCAAAAGCTGTTTGAATTGCCCAACCCGTGTCGGTCTGCCGACACGATGACCGTGTTCTGGCTGCCGCACGCCCGGCACCAGAACATCTTGGCATCCAAGCCGTGGATGCGCGCAAACTGTTGCGAGCTTAGTTCCATCAGCGGTATTGACATCCGAGTTCCCCCGACATCCAGTGCTTCCGGCACAGGGAAGCATAAGCGTCCCTGCCTCCGACCTCGATCTGCCGGCCCGTCCTGACGACCTTTCCGTTCTCGATTCTGGCATTAAAGGACGCCTTCCTTCCGCACCAGCATACCGTCTTGATCTCCTCGATGCTGTCGGCCATGGCCATCAGGGCGGCGCTGCCTTCGAAAAGCTTGCCCTGGAAGTCAGTCCTCAGTCCGTAGCATATCACAGGGATATCCATGGAATCAACAACGGACGCGAGGTGGGAAACCTGCTTCTCGGAAAGGAACTGGGCCTCGTCCACCAGGATACAGGCCGGAGGACGATTAATGCACCTGCGGGAGACCAATTCGACGACCGAATCGTCAATCCCGATCTCGACGGCGTCGGCCTCGATGCCCAGGCTGGACGCCAGCTTACCAGGAGGGCTCCTGGTGTCCAAGGACGGCTTCAGGATCAGGACTTCCTGCCCCTTCTCGCGGTAGTTGTGGGCTACCATCAAGAGGTTAGCCGTCTTGCTGCTTCCCATCGCCCCGTGACGGAAATAAAGCTTCTTAGCCATCGCGCATGCCGCCTATCTGCTGAAAACGTCGTCCTTCCATCGAAACGAATCGGACGACTGGCCTCCGCTTAGGATGCTCATCCCGCGCCGCCACGCGCGGTCGATGGCGTCCTGCTCGTTGCCGACCGCCTCGGACTCCGAGCGGCTGGCGAGCGACTTCTGCCTCTTCAGGCAGTCCAGAAGGTGCCTGAGAAACTCCCGATCGACCGTGACGACATCTTCCATTGGTGGGCACTACAGGGATCGAACCTGTGAACCTTTGCTGTGTCGAAGCAACGCTCTCCCAACTGAGCTAAGTGCCCTTCTTGCCGCATTCAAATCCCGCCGTCCCTTGGGCAGTCGACATATGCTCCCAAAAGCGGTTCAAGCTGGTCGTCCCTATGAACCATACGCAATTCGCAATTCGCGTGAAGCTCCAGCCAAGCCTGTATATCCGCGTCGTGTTTGCCGAGAAAATGCGCCCCGCAGGTCGGATTGCTGACGAGAATATGGCACATCTCCTTGTGCTCGTCGCAAACCGCTCGATACCAAGTCTTCATGCCGTTAAGCTACTTTTGGCCGCGTTCATCGGTCCGATAAACCCTAAAAGAGAACTTCTTCTTTGGATTATACTGAAGGTAGATGTGTTCGACCACCACGTTGTTGATGCCGAGCGCCTTCAGCGCCCTTCGCATTGCTGTGACAAACAGGTCGTATCTCCCTTTTCTTAATTCATCCTTATCAATTATCGGCTCAACCTCGGTGGGCAACAGGTGACGGTTATGTTCGAATTCTTTCGCGCACTTTGTGCAGCGCGTCGGCCCTCCGCTGACGAGGCATCCGCATCCGACGCATGTCCGCACCGTGCAGCCGAGCTCCTTTACGAATCCTTCCGGGAGCGAATAATTCATGGCGGCTAACCTCCCTACAGGGCGGACTCGTCCCTGTCCTTGATCTCGACGTAGCCCTCGGACTTCGCATGCTTGGCGCACAGGGTCTTCAGCCATCTTTTGTCCGACTTTTCCATCAGATCCCCCATCTCTCCGCACAGCTCGCATGCGTGCGAACTTATCCACCCCGCCGAACTGATCGCGTCATGGGCGATGCAGAGCCACAGCTTCTGTTCCGGGGTCTTGTCCGCGCCCACGTTCCGAATGTAGAACCGCAGCTCGCCCAGCTTCTCCTTGACGGTGGTGGCGACGATCGGGACTCCAGACGCCTTCGAAATCATGTCCAGCTTCAGGCAGAGCTCGCGGATGATCTTGAACCACCCGTCGTCGCACTGGATGCCCCAGCACATGGCGGTCTCCGACATCGGCAGGTCCTTCTCGGCGAAGATCGCCGGGAACTCATCGTATAACGTCTTGGAAAGAACCTCGCTCATCCCGTGTCTCTTCTTCATGATGATTCTCCTGCTTCCGTGTTCATCAAAATGAAAACCAAGGCCTTGTTCTTGTTCGCTTGAACCGACCATGCAGCCTGGTTTTCATCGAATCTTCGGCGAGAATACCGCAGGGTCTCTGCCCTGGCTGAGAAATCGCCGCATGTCCTTTCTCCTGTTCTTCACAACAAAAAATAACACAAAAAATCTTTCAGATCAAGCAGGAAATCCGTCGAACGCTGAAGAATAAACATAATATGCAGATAGGCATCAGAACATGGGTTGCCAGAATAGAAGCCGAGGACAAGCCCGTCGAAGCCAAGCTTCACGAGACCCTCGCGGCCCACAGCCAGGCTTTCGACATCGTCAGCAAATACATCTTCGAGCATCTGGATGACAGGAAGATTCTCGACCAGAAGATCGTCCATTCCAGGACCTACAAGGAATGCATGAGGATTCCAGGAATGAAATCCCAGGTCGCCATCAAGGCGAGGCAGGCCGCTTTGTCCGCCTGGAAGGCGATCAAAAGCAACGAAGGCAAAAGGTGGAAAGAATCCGTCAAGGAAGTTCCGTCCATGACAAACCTTGCCATGAGGCTCGACTGCCGCATCTTCAGGATGCTTCCAGGAAACGTCGCCAAAATTTCCGTACTCGGAGGCAAGAGGGAGAGATTCAGAATCGATACGTATCCCAGGCTGTCCAAGATGATGTCCAGGCACGTCATGCTGGATCCGCTCGTCTTCGAACGTGGAGGAACGTTCTGGCTGGCCATGAGCTTCGAGATCCCCTGCCTTGATCATGAGTCCTCTCTCTGTGCGGGCATCGATCTCGGCCAGCGCAGGCTGGCCGTGACCAGCGAAGGCGTGATGTTCAAGTCGGACGCCTTTTTGCGCGCCAAAAGACGCATCCGGTACAACAAGCGGATGATGCAGTCCAAGAAGTCCATGTCTCACTCCGCCAGAAGGAAGCTGAAGGCCATGCGAAGGAAAGAGCGTAACTTCTCCAAGAACGAGATGCATCTTCTCGCCAACGCCGTTCTCTCGACGACGAGGGCCGACGTGCTGGTTCTCGAAGACCTGTCCAAGATCAAGAGGCATACGGTTCGCCAAGGACGGCGCCACAACAACATGCTTTCGCAGATTCCTTTCTACGGGTTCAAAACAATGTTGACCTACAAGGCACGATCCCTCGGCAGGAGGGTGGAGACGGTTAACCCCGCCTACACGTCGCAGGACGATTCCAGAGGAATCGCCCGAGGCGTGAGAAGGGGATGCAGGTACTACGCCAGCGACGGCGTCCAATTGGACGCCGACCATAACGCCGCGATCAACATCGCGCAGAAGTGGTCGAGAACGTCGCATCTCCCCGTATCCTCCGCTTCCCCCGAAAGGGGAAGGCAGACCTTATGGGCAGGCCGTGTCAGCCGGCCGATTGTGGGTGCCTTGGGCCTGCAATCTGCGGGGCTTTAGCCCCGGCAGAAGCTGACGCCGTCAAACCGCTTCCCGACGACAGCGATCGCATCCAGTCCGGCAAGCCTGGCGGCCGAGACCATCTTGGCGAGCCTGTCTTGGGCGTCTGTTTTGCGGAGGCGATAGTGAAAATGAAGATCGATTTTCAAGCCTGCCCCCTGATGGTTTCGGCCTTCATCTCCCTCTGCGCGGCCAAAATATGCTTGCATCTGGCGACCAGCCGGCTGCGCTCCAGCAGCGGCGAGCGGTTCTTGTTCTCGAAGTCCCGGCACGAACATGACGGCTTCCTGGGATCGACCAGATATCGCTGGCTGCCGACCACGTAGAGCTTTCCGCCTCCCGCCAGAGACATGCAGTCGGCTCCGATGGACGCGGAGGCATCAAGGCTCCTGCTTTCGAACGCGTCCATCCAGCGTTTGTGCACAATACGGTCGGCGCGGCGGTTCTCCTCGCGGGGGATCCAATCGATCTCGAAGCTGCTGAAGCCTTTAATCAGCTTCCGGCATCTGCCGACGCATTCGGCCATCGACGGCGACTTGACGGCCCATTCCCCAGACACCTGCATGACGACCAGCATGGAGTCGCCCACGGCCTCCATTCTGCGGATTCCGAACTCCTTGGCCTTCCACAGGCCCAGCTCCAAGCCGGCATATTCGGCCTCGTTGTTCGTCCCGTGCTCGGATACGACCTCGGCGCCGGAAGCGATCTCCCTGTTGCCGTCCAGAAGGACGAAGCCGCCGCAGGCGATCCCTCCCGGGTTGTACGGCAGGCAGCATCCGTCGAATTGAAGCGTGACCATATAGCGTCCTTTCGCGGGCATTATACCACGATCTGGATGCGTTGTGCAACCGTTATCTCGTCGAACGTGGAGCGGACAGTGAGGTTCGAACTCACGAATGATTCTCGGCAAGAATCTATGTTGCCACTACATCATGTCCGCGAAATGGAAGCTGTGGGTAACGATCCCACCTATGTGGCTTGCAAAGCCACCGCCCATCCATCTAGGCCAAGCCCCCGTTTGATTCATTAGCATGAGTGGACCAGGTCAGATTCGAACTGACAAAAATCCTCGGTGCGGACGAGGTGCATTAGCCATTAATGCTACTGGCCCAAAACACAAACGCGTTGCCGGTATGTCCCCGTTTTGTGGACATACTGGAGCCAAAATTGGAGCCGATGGTCGGGCATGATCCGACAACCCCCTGATTACAGGTCAGGTACTCTACCATTTGAGCTACATCGGCGAAGTGGAGCGACGGATGGGACTTGAACCCACAACAGCTAACTTGGAGGGATAGCACTCTACCAATTGAGTTACCGTCGCATTGGAGCCAACGGAGAGAATTGAACTCTCGTATCTCGGGTACGGGCCGAGTATTCTCCCAATTTGAATTACGTTGGCGCATATTCTGTTGTCAAAGATCCGTTCAAAGATGGTCCGAGCGGCGGGAATCGAACCCGCGCGCCCCGGTTTAAAAGACCGGTGCTCTGCCGTCTGAGCTACGCTCGGATGGCTGTCGTCTGACGCACCGTTTCAGTCTCTTCTGCATGACCATCTCCTTGGTAGGCGGAGCGGGACTCGAACCCGCATCCTCCTGGGTGTAGACCAGGCGCGCATCCAGTTGCGCCATCCGCCTAAACGATCATGGTGCAGGCGGCAGGATTCGAACCTGCAGCGTGGCTAATGCCAATCAGATTAAGAGTCTGAGCCCTTCAATCAGTTCGGACACGCCTGCATTTCACTGCTCTCGACCGTTTCGACAAACGCTGAAAACAAAAAAGGCCCTCGTCTTCCGACGGGGCCTTCCTTCTTGTCCGACTATGTCTGTTCCGATTAGACAAAGACGGAAAGCCCCTGCCGGGTGGCGACTTTCGTCGCACCCGCGGCTTTCACTGCCTTTGTTCCTACGGTCAGCATTCTTCGATCTCCAAAAACTGGTAGCGGAACTGGGATTCGCACCCAGAACTCCGGGGTATGGACCCGACGAGCTACTATTGCTCTATTCCGCAGTGTTCTTCCTCATTCACTTGTACTCGAATGATCCCACAAATTCCTGCCAAAGTCAACCATATTTTTCAAAAAAGCAGCCGGAACATCATCGGCGCGATCGCCGCCTTATCCTCCAAGGTCCGCACTATCGCCCCTCCTCTGATCCCGTCCGGATGCCGGCTTCGGTACGTCTCTCTTGCCCTCAAGATGTACGCCTCCCCGCTGGACGCGCGCGAACGCGCCCTGGCCGCCCCCCTCGCCGCCCTTCTCCGTTCGATTTTTTCAGCCAGCCGGCTCATGGTCGCTCCATTCGCATACGGGCTTCTGCTTGGCTCCGATAGGAGGAATATCAGCCGTCTCCAATTTGGAGACAATCGACAGCATCCACTCCAGGAACTCCTCCATGTCCTTGACTGACAGCAGGACGACGGACTTCAAGAACGACGATCGGGCGTCCTCGTTTACGGCGTCAGCCAAGACGAAGGCGTCGTCGCTGCAGGACGACCCCAGTTCGCGCAGCAGCTTGAAGAACTCGTTCAGTCCTCCTTCGCGGACCCTGACATGCATCTCCCGCGCCGCTTTCGCGGGATCGGACGACGCGGACATCTTTTGGACGGCCATGGCGCAGGCCGACAGCAGAACATGGCGGCTGTCGACGGCCTGAACAGGCTTCTCCTTCGGCTTACCGAAAGCGAAGTCGCGCATCTGGGCGGCTGTTTTGGCGTCAATGGGCATCGGATTCCCCCAGAGCGAATCTGGAAAACCGCACCACTGTGATCTTCTCCCCCAGCCTGTGCGACTCCTCGGCGATCATCTGGCCGATCGTTTTCGTGCCCTGGCTGGCCTTCATCTCAAGCTGGTCCATCAGGCAGGCTTCCGAACAGTATTTCTCGAAGACCTCCTGGAATTCCCCCACCATGCATTCGATGACGGCCGGGGGGACGTCGTCCCTCGATATGTGCTTGGGCTTGGCCCAGGCGACGTGCATGGCGATGTGGTTGCACAGCTTGATGAACTCCGGCGTCTTGGCGGCGAAGTCCGTCTGGCATCTGACCTCGACCATGGCCCCGATCTTCCCGAAGAAATGGTTGTACATGGCGATCATGCCGAACCCGGAGGATCCTTGGTCTCCGGCGGGCGAGACCCTGTGCCCTTGGCTGCGGAGCAGAATGATCGCCTGGGCTGAGTTCCCTTGGGACTGCTGCAGCGCCCTTTTGCAGTCCATCACGGGAAGACCCGTCCTTTTCCTGAGCTCCATGACAGTCTTAGACGGAATGTCCATTCGGCAGCATCGTACCACATCCGGGATGAAAAACGCAAGGGAAAAGCCCGGCCTTTCTGAGAAACATAGTATATGCGATCGCGACAGCCTATTGTATTCCGCCCCTGTCTTGACAGGCCGTACGTCGAGGCGGAGGGGTACTACACGCCCCGGATGCCCCACCTGAAGGTCGAGACCACCTACGTCTGCGACCGGAGATGCCCGAACTGCAACCGCTTCACGAGCTTGGCGCCGGCTGGCCACAACGAGGACGTCGATCCTGACGTCCTGGCCGCCATGCTGGAGAAATGCGGCAAGACCGGACGGATATGGACGCGCATCACCCTGACCGGGGGCGAGCCGACCATGCATCCGAGGTTCGAGGATCTGATCCACGCGATCATGCGGTACAAAAGGCTGTACAATCCGAAATGCTACTCCGGGACCTACACCTACCATCATCCGGTCCATTTTGAGAAGGTCGAAAGGATGCTCAAGCAGTACCCCGACCTGGTCGTCTTGGACACAATGAAGGAGAAGCCTCGGGAACACCGGTATGCCGTCTGCCTGGCGCCCGTGGACGACCCTAAGATGAGCCGGAAGCACGACTATAAGGGGTGCCATCTCGGAGGCCGCCTGTGCGGCCTGGGATACGACTACAGGGGCTTCTATTGCTGCAGCATAGCGGCGGGCATCGCCAGGGTCTTCGGCCTGGACATCGCCGTCAAGGATATCGGGGACGTCACAGTGGAATCGATGATCGCACAGTTCAAGGACGTCTGCCCCAAGTGCGGCTTCTACCAGCTCTATGTCGCCAAGTGCGACAAGGACCTGCTGTCGAGGACGTGGAGACGCCAGTTTAGGTCGTTCAACAGGAGACAAAGAAGGGGGAGAAAATCATGATCAAGATAGCGGTTTCAAAGGACGGAAAGAGGCTGACCATGTCGCGGACGTTTTGGAAGTTTCTCGGCCTGAAAACAGGCTGGCTGCAGAGCAGGATTCTGACGTCGTCGGCTCAAGGGTTGCATAAGTCGGCCGCCGAAGCGCCGGCTGCCGAAACTCAGGCCGCCAACGGCATCCCAGGGTCTTTTGACGAACAGGCCCTGTCGAACGCCATAGCTTTCAAGCAAGGGGACGACGCCACGCTGCGCGTCAACAACGTGGCGGTGGACGACAGCGAAGCGCAGGCGATCGTGCACGACGCCTTCTTCCAGTTGTACAGGGTGTCGCCGAAATTCCGCACGGCTGTCGATCCGTACATTGCGGCCGACAGAAAGTTCCGCCTCGGAACCTCGTTCGTTTTCCATCCCAGCAAGCCGCACCTCGTGCCGACCATGAACGGCATCGCCATGAACGAACTGCAAGGGGAGTTCACAGGGCTCATTCGCGCCCGCATCGACAAGCCGTCTGAACGGCACGTATACGCTCCGGCTCAGCAATACGCCGCCAGGACGCCGACGAACGCAGACCAGATTGTGCGCATGCTGAACGCGGCTGGGTTCATCGCCAGGAACGGCAGCGGATGGATCAAGTCCGTCGGGGCGCAGCACGGCAACTGGGAGACCGTCTACCACCTGCACGTCACCGGCGCCGAGGTCGCGACGCTGATGAACGCCATCCGGTGGTTCTCGGACATAACGAACGAGGAGTCATCCAACTATGTCATATCCCCGAAAAAGAAGACGTTCGAACTGACCAAGCGCAGCGAGGTGTCTGGCGTCATGGCAAACCTGGGTTTGGGAGAGGAACTCAAGGAGCTTGCCGACAAGATCAGGGATCACGAGGAAAAATTCGACCTCCGCCGCGTCGTTAATCAGAAGGGGAAGGTTCCTGGCGACTGGCATGCGCAGACGATGGTCGTCCATATAGACATGAAGCCGTATGCGAACAAGATACTCACCAACATGACGGAACGCGTACGATCATCCCAGGAGATGATGCAGAGGCTGGCCGCCGCCCAGGTCAAGAACGAGAACATCAATGCCATGCTGGAGACGGCCTTTTCCGAGGGCTTCGACCAAGGCAGGCTGATAGACGACGAAGACGCGACCGCCTTGATCCAAATGGGACAGGCGTCCTAGCGACAGCCGGCGGCCGCAGCGGCGTCCGCGGCGGCCGACCTCAAGATAGCCATCATTGGCGGGGGACACTTCGGCGGATGCCTGTCGAAGGCCTCGCATGCGGCGACGAATTGACGCTTGTTTCTGCAGGACTCGAATAGCCTGCGGAAAAATGCGTATCCCGCTACCCAGCTTCTATTGCGTAACGCCTGTGACGCTCGGCTGTATGCGAACACGCCGAAACGGACGGCGGCGTCAGCGGCATTCGTCCCGGATTCGCGATGACGGACGTTCCTGCGACGCAGTTCGGCGACATATTTCTCGGTAATTTCTGGAGACTTTCTCCGTATGTTCTTTGCTTTCATTGGGATCACCATATCACAATCCCCGCAGCTGACACGCTAACGTCCACAAGATGCGCCATCAGGAAACGCGTTCCATCATCTCAGACTCCACTTGTCGAAACGTGAACATGATCGGCCAGGGGCATTTCGGCGGGTGAAGATCAAAAGCCGCCAAAGCTGATTTTGCCTCTGGCAAAGTCTTGCAGGAGTCAAAAAGCCTCATGAAGAATGCGTAGCCCGTCACCCAATGATGTCTTCGCATCTTCTTGGCCGTCTCCGTAAACGAAAATATTCCGGAGGCGATGGCGGAATCAGCAGCGGCTTTCCCAGTATTTCTTAACTTCCTGTTGTGTTTGAGCTGCGCTCCGATTTGCTTCAGCGTTGGGATTCGAAAAATGATGATCCTGTTTTCCTGTTTTTTCATGGTCTGCCAGGCCTCTTGCGGGTTGGCGCGAACGATTACGATGTGGCGTCCGCGACGCGCATCACCATTCTGGTTTCAGCGTCGTTGACCATACACAAGCTCCACGTCGGCGACTTCGGAGGATAAAGGCTGAGGGCCGACATGGCGGCATCCACATCTTCCCGAGTCCTGCACAAACTGAAAAGCTGGATGAAAAACTCGTTCCCGGCCATCCAATGACGTCTTCGGATTTTCTTGGCGGCGTCCGCAAACGATGACGATCCGGACTTGATGGCGGCATCAGCCGCCGCCCTGCCGGCATATCTGAACTTCATGTCGCGCTTGAACTTGACCGCCACGTCGCTTTGTTTTTTCATTGGGGTGCCCTGTCGCCTTTCTCGCTGCTGTTTGATGAAGATGAATGTACCATAAATAATGCTGGAAGTCAAGTGCTGTTTTAACGGAGAAGCTATTCCTTGCCGTCCGCCCTCTCTCCGGTGTTCGGGACGACCTGCACGGCCCTGTCGTCCCAAAGCTCGATCATGTGCTGATCCTTGGAGCAGGTGATCGGGATCGTCCTGCCGAGATGCTCCAGCATCCATTCCTTGATCAGCCTGAGATGGACGTCGCGATCCTCGTCGGCCGCGGCCCTGGCCGTCATCAGGCGGACGTCCCTGCCCTCGTCCAGCCATTTCTTGACGCGTTCCAGCATCTTCGGGACGGGCTTGCCGATCGAGTGATCTTTGGGGTCGTACTTGTGGAATTCGGCCAGGGTTCCGTCAAGGTCGACGGCGATCCAGCCTTCTTGTTCTTCGGATTCGATGATGCGGATGATTTTCATGCGATATTTATTTCTCACCAACCTTCATGTCATACCTGCTCGGTACATCAAAATGGTCCGAGAGGCGGGCTTCGCTCCCGCGGCCTTCGCGCCCCAAACGCGACGTTCTAAACTGGGCTGAACTACTCTCGGATTTAAAATGGTCTAGGAGGCGGGCTTCGCTCCCGCGACCTCGGCGACCCGAACGCCGCGTTCTCCTGAACTGAACTACTCCTAGAAAATGGTCAGGGGTGCCGGCTCCGCTCCGGCGACTTCCTCCCCCCCGAGGAGGCGCCCTAACTAGACTGGGCCAACCCCTGTTTTTTGTTCCTTGAAACAATCGTCTTGTCCCACGAGTTCCCGTTTTCAGTAAAGCACCGCTTGCAGATCACCGACACCAGTTCTCCGTCCCGGTATCTGCCGAACCATGTCGGCCAGCAGTCGGTCTGCTTCGGAGGCTCCTTCCCGCAGTAGTCGCATTTTGTTTTCATCGCTTCGCCTTTCCGTTTACGTTGGCGACCCAGAGGGGAGTTGAACCCCCAAACTGCAGCTTGAAGGGCTGCCGACTCTTCCAGTTCGTCCACTGGGTCGTATCTTTGGCGCCTCCGGCGGGGTTCGAACCCGCAATCCTGTGGCTGAGAACCACAAATCCTGTCCATTTAGACGACAGAGGCTTCCTCATCAAAACTGGGTTGACCGACGGGATTCGAACCCGCAACGGCCAGATCCACAGTCTGGCGCTCTTCCAGTTGAGCTACGGCCAACATGTACGCAATGGTTGGCGCGGCGGGAGTCGAACCCACGACCGGCTCCTCATCAGAGAGCTGCTCTACCAAGTTGAGCTACGCGCCAGTTAAAACAAAAGCCGCCCTCAGCTTCCGCTGGAGGCGGCCTCATCTTGTCGTTCTTTTCCAGAACAGCAACCGATCGGCCGCCCTATTGCGGGGGCTCCTCAATCCGATGTTCTGGAATCGTGTACATTGCTTTTCTCTTTCTCCACCGTTTGTTCTCAAATGGTAGCAGAAATTCCTGCCTGCGTCAACACATTTTTCATCGCGATTGCTAGATCAGTATCTCGTCCGTGATCTTGCAGCGCTGCCTGTTGATCCTGTTGCCGAACTCGCCGACGTCGCGCAGCAGGCATTTCAGAGCCCTGATCTGAGGACCGTCGAGGCGGACGGTCTTCTTGCCTCTGCGGATGAACAGCTGCCTGCCTTCGCGCTTTGCGTCATTGCTGCTGACTGGACGCTGGTACGTCATCGACGTTTTCCGGCCCTTGTGGAACCCCCATATCCTGCTGCACTTGCTGATGATCGCTGACATCGTCGACCTCCTTCTTTTCTTCCGTTAACTGATGCACGTCGCAAATTGCAAGAGTCTCGTTGATCGCCTGTATGACATTTTCGTCTGACGCATACTGCATGGCCGCCTTCGCCTTGGCTTGAACTGGGTCCAGAACCGAATCGGAAACAGAAACCTCCGGTGCCGGTTCCTGCCGATCTTGTTGCGGCTGCGCTTCCGACGCGACATTCTCTGCGGCGGCGGATTCCTGAGCCGGTTCCTGCGCGGTCTGTTCCTGCTGATCCTGCTCGGAGTTTTCGGCCTGCGGGACGGCTTCCGTCGCGGCGGAAGCGGGTTCCGGCGGAGGCTCCGGCGGAGGCGGCGGATCCTTGACGACGAAATTGACGTGCTTGAACTCGCCGTCCGTGACAACCTTGACGATCTTCCTGCCGGCGATGGCCCGCTTGACGTCCTTGCTTTTTCTGAGGCGATTTTCCACCCTGTACGCCTCGGCCTGCTTCTCCTCCGCCGTCAGCTCTGGAATGTCTCCGCGGACTTCGGACGTGAGGACGACGCTGCCGTTGATCTGCACGTCGATCGGCTTCGGGTCGTGTCCCGTGACGCTGATCACCTTGACGTATCTCGGCCTCCACCCCAGCATGGTGCAGGCGTGCAGCGAGCTGGCCGCCTTGATTTCGGCGATCCTGCGGATCGTCCTGGACGGGTCTCTCGGGTTCGGGACGTCCAGCTGCAGGACGTAGGTCTGAGGAAACTCCTGCGAGCGCTTCTCGTACCCGCTGGAACGGAGCCGCTTCTGGTCCTGGTCGGTCAGCGGGATGGCGTCGATCTTCGAGTCCTCTTTCTCCTCGGCCGGCGCCTGCTCGGCTTTCTTCGCCCCCTTCTTGAAGCTGAAGACGGAGTCGTCGGCTTCGGGCGCGGCGGGAGGCTTCTCCGGCTCGGCAGGCTTGCCGGGTTCGACGGCCTTCTGGACTTCCGCTTCCGCGGCGGGAGGCTCGGTCTTCTTCCTGCCGCCCATCCAGGTTTTCCCGTTCTTCCTCTTCAAAAAGTCTAGCATGCCCATATCAGCCTCCTTTTGTGTTCAAGCTGTCACGCCTTTTCGCCAACCACATGCTGTTCCATGGATAAGAACCGATCCGAACCGCTAGCCACGATGTCAGGTGGCAATGTCGGCTTTGACTCGCTGACGCTGGCGCGTGCGATCATCGCGTCCAGATGGTCGGCGGCGTCGGCCAGCGCGAGATAAGCCCTTCGCCACGTAGGATTAATCCCGTCAGTTGCCGCTTCGAGTTCGGCTTTTGATCTCAGACGAATCAGTTCTTCTCGATGAAATGCCATGTATGCGATCTCCTTGTCCTAGAACTTTGGTCACAACAGATTCGTTTTCAAGACCCTGCCATCCCTTAGCATCGCTACCAGAATCGCGGCGATGTTCTTGGCGTCATCCAACCCCCTGTGATGGGATCCACACGCTTCAATCCCCATCAGTTTCATCGCCTTGCGGTGCCCGACCTTCCTCCCGAACATTCTGGCTAGGTCGCCATGACGGTCGAAATGCAGCGGAAGATGATTCCACGAACAGTCCCTTCGGAACTGATCGAGATCGTACTTGCCCCATGAACAGAACATTCTCCTGTCTCCGGCCCACGCAAGAAACTCTCCGAAAACGGACGGGAACGGCGTCGCCACGTCCACGTCATGCTGCCGGATGCCGGTCAGTTTTGTGCAGAACCGCGTAAGAGACGGGTGCCGCACCGGCTTTACCAGCTTGCTGAAATCTCCTGAGATTTCTCCCGCATCAGTCACGATAACCGCTCCGATCTCGATTGTCTCTCTTTCTGCCGGTGGTATGGAACCGTCGTCGCAGCAGGTCCCTTCAAGATCGACCACGAGATATTCCATGTCGCCACCGTTATGTTCCGTCCCTAGAACTTCATCGCGTCGTCCCAGTCGGTGTACGCGTCTTTCGGCACTGAAAAAACGATCAAAAACTCCTTCGCCAGATATGGGGCCGCCCATTGGACGGCCGCTTTCGCCGCCAAGGCGCTCTGTACGTGAGTCCAGTACAGGTCGCGGACGACCTTGCCGTCCTTTGCGGAAACAACCTTGGTCCCAAGCGGAGTCAGGATGATGCCAGGATATCCAAGCTCCGACGCCTTGAAGATCGCGGACGCATACGACTCCGTCATCTCCTGGACGCAGGCGTCACCGATCTGCTTGGCGGCGTCAGGCGAACAGGCCGGAGCCCACACGCCTATCATGCCGGATATGGCCTTGCATACGGCTTCCGGCTTCTGCCCGGGGCGGCTGTTCGTCTGGACCGTCTTGGCGGCCCTGGACGATGACGGCGGCTCCTCCCCTTCCTTGACGACGAATATATCCACGACGTTCCTCTCTGTGCTCTATTCCGACTCGAAACTGAGGCTATTGTACCACAAAACCGCAGGAACGCAACTTGAATGTGGAGAAAAACTAGGGTATGACCGTATACCTGGACAATCGAGGCTCCCTGGACTGGATGATACGCAAAGACACTGACTGCGTCGTGTTGTATGACGGCGAGGAGGAGGTGGCCAGGTTCTGCGGGAAGAGTTCCAGCACCTCGTCCATGAGTTCCCGCACACCGAGTTCATTGTCCAGCAACACGCCGAGTTCCTTGTCCAGCAGGACGCCGAGTTCTTTGAGCAGCAATACGCCAAGTTCACTGAGCAGCACAAGTTCCCGCACTCCAAGTTCCTTGAGCAGCACCAGCACGCAGGCGCTTCCGAGTTCCGAAAGCAGCACAAGTACACAGGTTCTGCCGAGTTCCCTAAGTTCGACCAGCACTCAATGGCTGCCGAGTTCGTCATCAACGGATAATGGTGGAATAGGCAAATGGAGCATTGGCGGCGGATTCGTCGTCATCTAACCTTAGAAGATCGCCGATAGGGACAGCGAACCGAACCCGTTGTCGTATTTCTGCCCGTAGAACTCATCGGTTCTCCATGTGTAGATGAACGTCAAATCCGCCCCCATCAGGCGCGCGCCGAATCCCGCGAACGCGTCTCCCACCAGCGGCCTCTTTTCGGTGTCGGAGTCGTATCCGATCGTGTCGCCGTCCAGGGCTATGTTCCTGGCTACCGCCCGTCCCTTGATTCCTCCAAGGACGTATGCCGACCACCTGTCCGGGACTCGGGGGCCGATAAATATCTCTCCAAGATCGTCAGGAGGACGCATACCAGCCCTCGCGACCGCCCCGGCTTCGGCATATGTGAAGAAGTTTCCCAAAGCCGCCGAACCGGAAAACGTCGCATCGCACTTCATGTCCGATCCGACGGACCACGGCCTCCAGTGTCGGCTGCGGATCGCCGTTCCGCCGTAGACGGTGTCGATCTGGTTTCCCCATCCAGCAGGCGGACGGCTTCCCGTGACGTCGTGGAACCACTCCTGGGTCTCCTCGGCGTACGATTCAGGGCCGACGGCACCCAATTGGATTTCAAAGGAATCGGCCAACGTCGGGCTTCCCTTAGTCTCCCGATATCCAGCGGTCAGGATGCCGCACCACGGACGGGATCCCATTTGAGGCTCGGCGATTTTGATGTTCTCGGGAGTGTACATCAGCTGTTGGATCCAATATTCTCGCTTGGACGCAGTCCCATCGCAGAAAAGCAGGGGTATGTCGTCCGAGAAGATCGAGATGTTGTCCGTGCGGCCCCACTGCGAGTATTGCAGCCTAGTTCCTTGGGTGTAGTATCTGTCAGTGACGAAAACGACGTCATTTTCCCAATAGAGACTAATGGACTCACCACCAAAGGTGGGCATTAGCATACAGAAGACAGCGGCAAAAGCCGATTCAAAACGTCTGAAACGCGAAGCCATATTTTGTCTCCTATATCATCTGGCATTCCTATGCCGTCGACGGTCATGAACCTATCATGTGCGGATGCGACACTTATGAAGCCGTGTCTAACCTTCTCTTGAAACTCGCATCCAGCCCGTTCATATTGATCCTTTGGGGTTCCAGGTCGAGACACCATTCTTGACGCACAGGTCTCCACTGGAACGTCGATAAAGATTGACAAGTCTGGGACCAAGCCATCCACCGCAAACATGTTCATTTTGGCTAAGAGACCAGAATCAATGCCTTTTCCGAATCCTTGATAGGCGATCGTCGAGTCGATGAACCGGTCGCAGATGACAACCATGCCGTCCTCCAGCGCGGGCCTGATGACGAGGTCGACGATCTGGCACCGGCACGCCTCGAACAGGAACACGTCTGCCCGTCGGCTCAGCGTCTCAGGAGGATCCTTGATGATCGACCGCAGCGTCTCGCCGATCCTTGTGCCGCCCGGCTCCCTGGTCATGACGACTGGGCGTCCGCTCGCCTCGATTCTAGTGGCCAGTATGGATGCCTGCGTCGACTTGCCGGAACAATCTATGCCCTCGAACGTGATAAAGACGCCTTTTTGCACGGCTTTTCTCCCCATGTTTTTCTGGACTCAGACCCATGAAGCGGGCAGTCCTCCTGCATGACGAACACATGAGGCATGCCCATATATCCGCTGCCGCGATGGTTGTCCATCACCGGGCACAAGCATCCTGACTTAACGGCAGCGTCGCTGCCGGGGCTGAGAAACTTCTTGTTCTTTTTCACGGTCACTTCTCCTTTCGATCAGCCACGTTTCCGCGATTCTGACGATACAGTAGCCGGAGACCATGGAGCCCATCAGGTCGCGGTCGACGCAGTCGTCGCATATTCCGCCAAGCTCGTTGGTCGCGGACAGCGCCCTCAGCTGTTCTGGGAAACCTGGACGGCATAAGCTGACCAGCACGACGCCGTCGCCCTGCATCTCATCCTGCGTCCACAGGGATCGGCACTCCCTGAACGTCTTCGGCCTGTCGAACACGACGTGCTTGAGGACTTTGATGTGGAACGAAGGCGTCTTGCCTTTTGGATTCCGGCTGTCGCCGTGCGGCCCTCTCTTTTGATCCGCCTTCTTGGTTTTCTTCGCCATGCGCGTCCTCCGTCATTCCTGCTTGTTGCCTTGAACAGGAATATACCCGTCCGTCCCCGAAATATCAAGAGAATTAACGGAGGCGGTCCATGAAAATTGTCAGGGCGAGTTCCGGCAGATCCATCCTGCGCGTTTCAACAAAAGAATGGATTTCCATCGGCGTCAAACACGGATGGATTAAAGCGTCGTCCAGCGATCCCGTCCTGATCGACGGACAGTGGTATTCTGAGGACGACGAGGGCAACGTCGTTGCGGTTGCGCCTCCGGTTTCGAAGCAGCCGGAAGCCGCGCGAGAGCCCAGGCAGAAACATTTTTCGCAGTACGACGTCACGTTCAAAGAGGGCGAAAAATACTCGAACTGGTACGGCACGTACGACGTTATGAAAATTAACGACGACGGCACCATGGACGTGCGATACGACCAGACATTCCGCGCGGACGTGTCGCCGGGAGCGGTAAAAAGGTATCCGATGGTAGCCCAAGCCGAAACGATCTTCAACGCTAGGCGGCGCGATCAGGCCGAAATCGCCCGCACGCTCAACCTGAACACGATACAGAACTTCAGCGGCAACAACGACTATCTGACGCTGGGATACATAGCGGCCCACGGGAAAATAAGCGCCGAGGTGCCTCCGAAGTACCACGATGTGTTCCCGGGCATGTACAAGCGCGTGACGGGAGAAAACGCTTCGGACCATCAGGGAGAGGGGTACGCCTTGTCGAACAATCCTGACTGGTGGAGCTACACTCTTCGCGTGCATCTGCCGGAAACTTCAAAAGCCGCGCTGGAAAAACTCAAGCTGCCGCCGTACAGGACGACGGGCGGCGAGATCAGGATCAACAACAACGCGTTCGTGTGGGGGCTGCTGAACGCCGGATTCAGGCTGGGAGACAACCGCGGCAACGCCGAGGCGATCGAATCTTCGATTCCGGAGGACGGAAGAGAGGCCTTCAGAACCGGCATGGCCATATCCTAGCGTCCGACGGGCTTGTCTTCTGAGAACAGCGCCTTCGATCCCGCGGCTTCCTTCACGGCCTTCGCGACGCGCTCCTTGGCCATCTCGCAGTACCGCTTGTCCTTCTCAATCAGAATGTACCGCCTGCCGGAACGAATGCAAGCTATCGCCGTGGTTCCGCTTCCTCCGAACATGTCCAGAACAAGCGCATTCGGCTTGGAATAGACATCGATCGCCCACTCGGGGAGCTCGACCGGGAACGCGGCGCAGTGGCTGTCGATGCCGGCCGACGACGTCCAGTCGCTGCCGACCACCCCTCGCTGGGTCTTCTTTCTGTCCGACACAAATTCATCCCCGTTGCCGTTCCTTTTCCTGAACGTCCAGATGTGTTCGTAGTCGAACACAGGCCTAGGATGTGTGTTGCAGACGAAGGGGATGCCCATCCTGGCGAACTGCTTGCGCCATATCCTGGTGGCCTGAAGGTCCATTCCGGCGTTCTCCACTCCCCACCTGAAGTAGTTGATGGACGCCGGATAGCATGCCGGAACGTCCGCCTTGTAGAACCTGTTACCGCTGTTGTAGTAGTCTCCGAAGTTGAACACCGCATAGCCTCCGCCGCGCAGCACTCTGTTGGTGCTCAGAAAGACAATCTCCATCATGCGGCAGTATTCCGCATAGGACGTCGTTTTCTCGTACTCCTTGTTGAGATAGTAAGGAGGAGACGTGACTACGAGGTCGACGGATCCGTCGTCGATCAGCTTCATCGTTTCCAGGCAGTCGCCAAGATAGATTGCGTTGTGTTTTAACATGGACAGCCCTTCTGTTCCGTTTCCTTTTGAGGACATGGTGGCACAATCGGGGCCGAAAATCAAGCCTGAAATCGCCTAGCGCCTGCAGGCCTTCTTCATCCTCTCGACCGTCGCGAAGTACTCCCTCAGGCAGTTGCCGCACCGCTTGCAGAGCGTGCCTCCCGACATCCCCTCGGCGCGTCCGCAGGAGTATCATATTCCTTCATGCCTTCCATAGAAAATATCTTCGTTTGATGGAAGGTTTGTCTCCCTGTTGCGATGAAATATACCACAAGATGAAAGACCAGGTCAACAGCAAAACGATCATCCGAAGTTCCCAATGCTCCCTGAAGTTCTCCAATTCCGGCAAGATTCGGAAGATCGGAGAGTTCATCGCCGAGTATCAGAAGGTCGTCCAGTTCTTCATCGACATCCTTTGGAACGCCGAAAAGGTTCCCGTTCTTTTCTCCAAAAACATGACCGACAAGTCCGACACATGGCTGTCGGCGAGGGCCGTCCAAGCGGCAGCCAAGCAGGCCTCGGGGATCGTCCGAGGCACCAAGGCCAAGCAGCAAAGGCGCCTCTACATGGTCAAGAAGCTGAACAAGGAGGGCAAGTTCAAGCAGGCCAGAAAGCTGGCCAGGATCGCCGAAAAAGCGGTCATGTCCAAACCGGATGCCTTCATCCAGCCCGAGCTGGATACCAGATTCGTCAAGCTGGAGCCGAAAAACAGAGGAACCTTCGACATGTGGCTGACTTTGACGTCCCTGGGCGGCAAGATGAAGATCGTCGTCCCTTTGAAAGGCAACATCCACTTCAACGAAATGAAGTCTGCAGGGACTATCAAGAAGGGAGTCAGGCTGGGTGCGAACAAGGCGACCTTCATGTTCGACCTGCCGAAACCCCCCGAGAAAATCGAAGGAAAACGCCTGGGAATCGACATCGGCATGAGGAAGGTGTTCGCCGCCAGCGACGGTTCTTTCAGCACGCCCGACCGGCACGGATGGACTTTGGAGAAGATACAGGAAAGGCTTTGCCGCAGGAAGAAGGGCAGCAAGGGTTTCGAGAGAACTTCCAGACACAGGGCCAACCACATCAAATGGGCTTTGAACTCCCTGAATCTCGGAGGAATCAAAGAAATCGTTTTGGAGAACATCAAGCATCTTAGAAATGGAAAAAGAACGAGCAGAAAGATGTCGCACTGGACGTATCCGGTCATCAGAAGGAAGCTGGAATCTCTGGCGGAGGAGGGCGGCGTCCGCATCTCCTTCGTCCAGCCCGGCTACACCAGCCGGAGATGCTCCAGGTGCGGATGGACACGCAAGTCGAACCGTCAGGGAGAGAAGTTCAGGTGCGGCAAGTGTGGTCTTTCATCAGACGCCGATCTGAACGCCTCTCTGAACATCGCCTTGAAGCTGCCTCCGGTCGCAAGATCGAAGGGGGCGCGTCCGCATCCGGACAAGTTCTATTGGCCGGAGGCGGGGCAGGAGCCTATAGTCCCTGCGGTCCGTGAAAGCTGATTCCATGATTTTCCATGGAGAAGGCAACTACACCATCTTGTCGTCCCTGTACTGGTCCATGACCGCGTTCCAGGCGTCGAAGGTGATCACCCAGTAGCCGCTGGTAATCCTCAGCGACCCGAAGTGAAAAAGCAGTCCGCGCATCCGTTCGGGCACCCGCCCTTCTGCGGGATGCAGGCGACGATTCCGCTGCCGGCCAGCTTAGGATTCTCGACATACTTCGGCATGTCAGCACCCCCATATTCTGCAGTCTCGCATCCAAGGCCTGATGCCTTCGTTTACCCGGATGCTAAACCAGTAGCCCATGTAGAAGCGGTATCCTGATCGGAATGCGCGCCACCATTCAACCGGATTCTGCACGGCGCGGAACTCCCGTTCGTGGATGTGGTTTTCCCGCCTGTCGCCGCGCACCAAGTCCCACGCCGGGGAACATACTCCTTGAATCAGCATCCACTTCTCTCCGCGCCACCATACCTGTCGCCCGAGGTTCAGCCGAGGAATCCACCGCGACGACAAAAACACGATCCGCAGCCACCAGTAAGCCCTGATCATGTTTCTACAAGCGGCAGCAGGCCCGATGCGACTCAGCCACTTCTTCATCGCCGCCCCTCCTGCCCCCGCATCTGGTTTTCCGTTTCCCTCTTGAACTCCAGGGCATCCCAAGGGAACACAATCCACTCGTCTTTGGCCGCGATGCTGTGGCAATAGTCCGGCATCTTCTCGGCGCCTTCCTTCCAGAAGACGGTCGCCGTCGTTACATCCCTGCCTTTCAGCATGTCCAGGACGGCGTTCATGGTCTTCCCGCTGTCCCAGATGTCGTCCACCACCAGTATCTTCTTGCATCCCTGTATCTCGTCCAGACTGAAGAACGACCTGATGACCGGCTTGTCCCTCCTGGAGTTGACGCCGTCGTACAGCTTGACGTCCAAGGCGAAGAAGTCGATGAGGATGTCGAACATGTCCGAGAATATCCTTGCGGGGACGATACCGCCCCTCAGCAGGCCGATCAGCACGTCGGGACGGTATCCGTCACGGAGCATCTGCTCGTGAATGACGCGGCAGGCCTGTTCGACATCGTCCCAAGAGACGCGCTTGAATTTGGTGTCGTGCATGGTCATCCCTTAAGCACAATCATCGGGCTGAGCTTGATGTGAACCCGGACCAGATCCGCCTCGTTGGCCAGCACCTCGTCGATGTCCTTGTACGCCTGCGGGGCCTCGGACACGTCCAGCATTTCAAGTGCGTTCTTCTTGCGCCGCTCCTCGTTTTTGAAGCCCCCGTGAACGATCCCGGCCATCGACTTCTCGATGGCGGCGATCCCGTCGGCGGAGTTGTTCTGGCGGTTGAACTCCTTGCGGCCCATCCTTCTGCCCGCCCCGTGGCTGCAGGAGTTGAGCGACGACTCGTTGCCCAAGCCGCGGACGATGTAGGATCTGGTTCCCATGCTCCCTGGGATGACGCCGACCGTGTCCTTGGAAGCCAAGGTGGCCCCTTTCCTGTGGACCCATACTTCCTTGCCAAAATGAGTCTCCAGGGACGCGTAATTGTGGTGGATGTCGATGTCAACGAACTGCTCTTCAAGCCGGTAATACTTCTTCCCAGTAACCGTCTCCAGAACCCTGACGGCGTCGTTCATGATCTCGCAGCGGTTGAACTTCGCGAACTCAAGGGCGAAACGCATCCATTCCAGGTACGACCTGCCCTCTTCGGAATCGGTCGGAAGAAACGGAATGTCCCTGGGAACCGACGCGAAGTTCCTTGCGTTCAAGTCGGAAGCGACGCCGTTGAAATAGTCGCCGATCTTCTTTCCGATGTTGCGCGATCCGGAATGGATCATGATCCATACTCTTCCGAACTCGTCGCGCTGGAACTCAAGGAAATGGTTCCCGCCTCCGAGAGTGCCGATCTGCGACTGCACGCTGGCGGCGACGTCTCCGACAGGATTGTGCCGAGGCTCATTTGAGATCAAGCCGGAGACGTATCTCACAACCGGCCCGTCGAACGTCATGATTCGGGCAATTCTTGCCGCGTCGTTGTGCGCGAATCCGACGGGGACTGACTTCGCCAGCTCAGCAAGGATATCCTGCCGGCCCTGGTCGGACAGTTCGTCCTCCTTGATGCAGGTCTGAAGGGCCTTTACGCCGCAGCCAATATCGATTCCGACGAAATTCGGAACCACGACTCCGTCGCACGCGACGACTCCGCCTATCGGCATCATCATGCCGACATGGGCGTCCGGCATCAGGGCGCAGTGATCGACGAACGGCAGGGAGGATATGACCGTCATCTGGCTGATGGTCCCGTCGTCCGCGTCGGGGCACCACGAGAAGATCGGCTTTCGTCCGTCAGGAGATTTGATCATGATCATGCTTCACCCCAAAACAGAATTGATTGCCGCTTCGACGAAATCGAAAAATTCCTTGGCGTCGTTCAAAGACGGCTTGACTTTGATGCCGCGCCCGTATCTTACGACAAGGCGGCGCGCGGCGACGTCGGCATACCAGGCGGCCTCAGAACGCAGCAAATCGACGACGCCGCGCAGAACCTTCTTTTGATCCCACGACCCCTTCGGCGGCCTGCCTATGCTCCTGACGAAAGCCGCATCGATCAGCTTCCGGTACTCCTGTTTCCACTGGTCGCGCTCATGGTAGCAGCGGTTCATGTCCGCCGTCCTGTACTTCATGAACTCCCCGAACGCGCCGGAAAGATCGTTGTATGCGTCCTTGGTGTACTCGGATCGGGACACGGCCATGGCTAATCGGTAGATGTTCACGACGCTCCTGCTTGTTTCTCCGCTCGCCGGATGATCTTCGCAAACCGTTCTGCTGTCTGCATGGCTGATACGATACAAAACCCCGAGAACAAAGTCAACAAAAAAGCGGGGGCTGGAAACAGCCCCCGCTGCGCTTAAAGTTTCCAGACAGTCGTCCGGCACACCGTAGTACAACTAACCTTGCGCAACCTTGGCCGCATTTGTACTGATATTTCAACGTCACTGCACCTAACATGGTGCAGACGATCATTGTACAACAATTCTTCCGCGGAACGCAAGAGAAAAAATCAGTCGTCCCAGCTGTCTGACGAACTGGCAGGCGGCGAGTCGATCCCTTTGGCCCTGTTCTCCTCTGCGGACATGTCTGTACCGGCATTCGGAAATATTTCCCTGATGCGCGGATTGTAGTAGCGGCGATAGTCCCCGAAATGCCCGAACCGGAGATGGCATTTGTATTTCTGGCACAAGGTCATCAGGTTGGACTCGTCGCAGATTCTTCCAGGATCGACATGCCTCGGAACGATATGGTGAACATCGTTGTTGGATTCCAGCTTACCGGAAGGCATGTAGCCGCAGATCTCGCACTTCCGATGCATCAGGATGTAGTTGTCCCTGACGGCCCGCCATCCTGCGGCGAACGCTGACCGCCCGCGGCCGCAGACGACGGAACGCTTCCAGATGCCCGAAAAGAACCTGATCAGGGCTTTGGCTGGCGACGACATTTCTTCCCCTTGGACGAACAGCATTTTTCGGACGAACAGCGTTCTTGCCGCTCCAGATATTCCTTCAGGATGATGTTCGCCCCGTAGTTCACCAAGGCCGGCGTGTCGTTCTTGATCCTTTCCAGCGCCATCTTCTTGATGCGGTCGACCGTGACGTCGTCAAGGTCGATGTCAATTTCCCAGCTGACGACTTTCCTTTCCATATGATGCTCCTTGCTTGCGTCCATTATACAACAAATGCGGCGTGTTGGGCAGGCCCAGATGGAATCGGACCACCTCTTTCTGCTTCAAAGGCAGATGGGCAACCTATACCCCATGGGCCTAGATGGTTGGTCCTCCGGGAGTCGGACCCAGTCCTAGAATTTCAGGGACTCGCGTGCAGCCGATACACCAAGGACCAAATTAACAAAATGGCACCGGAGGCTGGGATTAAACCAGCAATGACCTTGCGGCTCCAGGGTAACAACCTGGGGGAATATCAGTTCTCCTCCACTCCGGTATTTTAAACTCAAAAACCCCCAGGCCTTCCGACCTGAGGGTGTCCGAACGGGGCAACAATCAGCCCGCCCGAAGGCCGTCAGGCCTCGGTGCATTTTGGCTATTGTTGCGCTGCAATCTCATTGTTCTCTCCTACCGCCCTTATTCCTTAATCGAGGCGACAAAACCTTCAAAAATCACTTCGCGGCATGAACGACGGACGTAATCCCGTTCTCCCTGACCTCGACGCCGCAAGTATGAATCTGGATCAGCTTCCAAGACAGGCCGATGATGACCCCGACGATCAGCGCGGCGGCGGCCACGAACAGAAACTGCCCCCATCCGATTTTGCCCAGCTTCCGGTATGCCTTCCTGATCATGCTTGAGAACCGATCCTTTCTTCACTGTTTCTGACGCCAGAATAGCACATTGGCGGACTAAAGTCAAGGGCTTTTGACGACCGTCACGCTCCTGGATTCTGCATCATGTCGGACGCCTGTTCGATCGCCGCTGCCCGCTCCTTGCCAATGTCCAGGGCCTTTGTGACGGCCTTGCCGCCTGTATAAACGCCCAAGGCAAGCAGGATGACGATGACCGCCAGCCTGACCTGGTCGACGTCAAAGGCGACCTTTGTGAGGCCATCCTGGGACGACGCGGACCGAACCTGGTTGGCGAGAGCTTCGACCTTCGCCATGTCCGCCGCAGTCGGGGCGACGGACTCGACTGGCCGCTTGCCGGCCATCATCTGCTCGACGATCTTGATGGCGCCCGCCAAAGCGGCTTCCCCTAGGCTGTCCAGGATTTTTCCGGCTATCGGCGACTTGTCGATGACCCTGTCGATGATACTGTGCCCGACCGCCGCCGTCTTCATCTTGGCGTTCTGGGAGGCTATCTCCTGAAGGACATTGGGAGAAAACTTGGGGTGTTCTTCCTTCAGTTCGTCAAGCGCCTCTCGAATGACGCCCATGCACTTTTTGGCGGCCGCGGCGCTTTCGGTCCCGATCGTGCCGCGCAGCATCCGGTTGAGAATCTCCTCCTCCGACATCCCGGCGTCCAGCAGGTACTTGATCTGCTCCTTGAGCGCGCCCTTCTCGTACGGGATTTCAGGAACGGTGCCCTTGTCGCGCTTCGGAACGCCCGCGGGCACGGATGACGATGGGGCCACCGTCGGGGCGACTGCTGCGGACGCCTTGATCCATCCGGCCTTCAGCCCTGCGTTCTCCCATTCCTTTCTGGACATAACGATCTTCAGCTTTTTCATGGCTCATCCTCAGGTTGATTTTCCTTCCAGCAATCAGTGTGTTTATTGTTCCTGAACCGACTCCGGATGTCCTGCATAGAAGGTCGCCGACAAGCATCCGACGAAATAGAAGCATGAGAGATTGCCCATGAGGATCGTCAAAATATCCGCCGACAAGAATGCGAAATCTGGAATGAACGTCGCCGACGCCTTCAGGACCAACGAAGTGGCGGGCATCCTGATGGACTCCATCGCCGGCAGCGGGCCTTTCGACGGCGGTTGCCTGATCGCGGCGAAGGCCCTGCAGCGGATATATGGTGGAGATCTGGTGAGGATCGTTAGTTTAATTGGCCAAAATGAACAAACTGAACATTTTGGGCTTCTGTTGCCAAATGGGCGCATTGTGGATGCTGCTGGCGAAATTGCAGGCACACGGGAATGGATGGATCGTTTTGCCAAAGCCGAGGGACTAAAAGGCCCATTGGCCGTCAGACCTGGGGTTCCAGCCGCGAGGGATATTCCTGATACACCAGATGATCCCGTAGCGGTCAAGAAGCTGGAACAGGCGCTGCTGCGTCTACTGATAAAATGAACATCCTGAACGCTATTTTGCCCTGAAGCTTCTCGGCTGCACCATTAAAATTCGCGCCAAAACGGCAATCCTGTCGATCGGCTTGACGTCGAACCCCAGCAGCTTCGACAGCCTCGCCAGAGTCTTCTTGTCCGGCGAGAAGTCCGAAACGCAGCTCTCGTCCGTGATCAGCGCCTCTTCGTGACCGAGAACTTTAAGAATTTCGGCCGCCTGCTTGTCGGAGAAGCTCACCATGTCCTGATCCGCCAGGACGATCTTGAGCTTCTTGTTTTTGGGACCGAAGAATCTGATCCCAGCATCGAACGTTTTCTTCAGCATCGTCATTCCTCCTGTTTTACATGGTGCGGGAGGAGGGAGTTGAACCCCCATGCGTCCAATTACGGTACAATGCACGGTTTAGAAAACCGCTCCGCTACACCCGCAAAGCTGGCGTCGCCGACAGGAGTCGAACCTGCACGATATCCGCCTTCGCAGGGCGGCGCCCGTCCGTTAGGCCACGGCGACAGCAATCAAGTTGGCGCGTGCGACAGGACTCGCACCTGCGGTATGCTGGCTCGACAAGCCAGTGCCATTGCTGCTAGGCGACGCACGCATTTGGTGTCCCTGCCTGGAATTGAACCAGGACCTAATCTTTAGGAGAGATTTGCGCTGTCCGTTACGCCACAGGGACCATATATTTTGGCGCGCCTGGAGAGACTTAAACTCCCAACTTCCTCGTTCGAAGCGAGGCACTCTTCCTTTGAGCTACAGGCGCATCTTGAAAACAAAAAACCCAGCAAGCTTTCGCCCGCTGGGTCTTCCCTTCTGCCGAACGCATCTCTGCGGATCACGATCGGCCGGAAGCCCCGTCGGGCTCGGCATCACGATCTCTCCGCCTGTCAGATGCAATCATGACTGATATCCTTGTCTTGCATTACTTGTACCTGAATCATGCCACAAAATCCTGCATTAGTCAACAGAAAAGTGGCGGCGCGGCAACAGACCCGCGCCGCCCGCGGACAACTACTTCGAAACCACTTCGCCGACGAACTGCGTCAGTTTTCCCAGAACCCTGAAGTTTTCCGACAGAGCCTGGGACACGTTCTTTTCGGTTTGAACGACATGATCGCGAATCTCCTTTTTGAAGGACGAAACGCTTTCGCAATCGTCCTTCCGAGGAACCGTCACGTTCTCGTCAATGTCGTGCATGATGCTGCGGCAGATGTTCGACAGGACCTCGATGTTCCTGCGAGTCTGCTCGATCATGGCGGTTACAGGAGAGTAGTCGCCCTCCCGCACCCTGTTGCGGATGCCCTCGGCATCCAGTGCTGGCTTGTTTTGATCCTGCATTTACCCCTCCTTGTCCAGATGTCTCCTCTTCGGTTTAGCCGAAGAGCCCTCTCCTGGACAGCGACATTATACAACAAAATGGTCCCGGCGAGATGACTTGAACATCCAAGGCCTTACGGCGGGAGCTTATGAAGCTCCTGAGATACCATTACTCGCACGCCGGGAAATTGGCAGGAGTGGAGCGATTCGAACGCTCATCCACGTGCTTTGGAGGCACGGATTTTGCCAGTTAAACCACACTCCTATTTCATCAATCTACATCCAACTGCATACGATTAACTCGTTCGGCCACCGCCTTCATTTTCTCTCTGCACGCTTTACACCATACGAGCCCATCTTTACTGACCTTGCGTTTACGACATCTTATGCAGCGAACAATCGGTTGACTGAACTTAGCGAAACTATCCCTGTTCATTGCTATCCTCCGTTATGGGCTGACGAACATCCAGCCACATTAAAAACAAAAGCCCGTAATCCATTCGGATTTCCGGGCACGCCTTCGCTTCTCGCCATCCTTGCAGACCGCTAGCGATCCGCATGCCCGATGGGCATTCGGTCGCGCCACATGTTGCCAGATGTCAAGATAGCGTTCATTTCCATATCTCTTTCTTGAATGATGCCATATCGTTCCTTCAAAGTCAACGTTATTTTCAAACAGGAGTTGACAGCCATCCCGCAGTAAGATATTGTGAAAGGCGTGAAAACCATGACATTCATCGACGAACTGCGCAGCCGACCCGATCTGCTCAAAGATCCTGAAAACTTGAAGCCCACTGGAGAGACGATCACTGTTTTTCAGAGAGTGGCCAAGGAAATCTCCAGCGGAGAACTTGGGCGTCAAATCGATCGGTCCGTCCGCCGACAGGCGGCCGCCTGGGGCAGGATGGCGAACCAGATCGTCGGACAAGAACGCTGAACCAGGGCACGAAGACAGCCATGACGCGACACCAAAGAATCCTCGCAATGCAGGCCGAGAAAGAACGGTCGCTTCAGAGGCGCCGCTTCAGAAGGATGATCAGAAGGCTCAGGCGCCATCTGGCATCGAACACAATGTCTCTGGCAGGCAGGCCTGTTCCTCCTCCGGAGTCGAAACACGGCTGCAGCGGATGCAAGGCCGCAAGGCGACGCCTGCGGGAAATGAGGGAGAAGGCGAAACAAGATGCGCAGGCATCCCAGAACAAGTGAACAGGAGCGCGAACTGGAGAACGAAGCCATCCGCCGACGCGCCCTGGAAAGAGGATCCGCGCGCCGCCAGCGGCGCATCGACGACGCCAGGATCAAGATCGCCGACCTTCAGAAGAAGCTGGACGAGGCGAAGTCGTCCGGACAGTGCCAAGGATGCTTCAAGTCGAAGCTCGACCTCTGGGAAGGCGAGATCAAAAGGCTGAAGGAGATCGTCGGCGCCTAGTACATCGACACGCTGGGGCTGCTTCCCTGCCAGAACGATATCTCCATGTCGATCCCGAATCCTGCGGGGACGAACGTCTCCCTGACGACCCTCTTTTCCCCCGTCTCGACGATCTTCGACTCGCTGACCGTCTTCTCGTCGTCCTCCTCAACGACGACGGCCTCGTCGGCTCTCCCCACTCCCTGGGCGACCTGGACCGACATGGCTATGGGGTCGAAATAGAAGTCGTTGACCTTGACCTCCCCGGCCATCTCCTGTATGACGGGACCCGTCGCCGGGGAGAACCCCGTCATCTCGTAGAAGAACACAAGACGCTTGAACAGGGCCTGCAGCCCCTCCTTGTGCCCCATGATGGCGGCCTTAATCTCGTCCACCTTCTTGGACAGCATGTCGTACAGGCGGTCTATGACCTCCTGCGGAACTTCGTCCGACAGGAACTGGGTAAGCGCGTCCTGTGACTCCGGAAGCGGATGGCCGGTCTCTTCAGGAACGCGCATGAAGGCGTCCTGAATCAGGAACGCGTTCGGCATGGCGTCCTTCATCTCGGGAGGAACGGATATGAACAGGAGGTAGGACGTCTCCTTGTTCTCGACGTACTGCTCGACGTTTGCCACCAGCCACGTCAGTATCTCGTCGGCGGCCTTCTGGACGTCCACGCGGGACACCATCTCCTCGATCTGCTCGGGAGAAAGCTTCGAGAGCTCCGCGGCGGACTCCTGCTGCTTCTGGAACTCGTCCATCTTCTGGGACAGGACGTCGTTTCGCTTCGGCTGAACGGCGGGCTTAGCCGCGAACGGTTCGCTGATCAGTTCTTCTGCCATGGTGCGCTCCTTAGTTCTTCAAGGTTCGCGACCATTATACCACGAAATATGGTTCGTGCGCACATGGATTAAAACAGCCGTCGAATACGAGGGCTACGCAGGCGGGATGTCCGTAGGGATCGGGCAAGCCAGCGAACTGGCTGCCGCCCAGGACATCACCGCGCGCACGGAATTCATCAAGAACGACGTCATCCCGTCCATGATCACAATGGCGTCGTCAGAACTGGACGGCGTCCTGGAAAGGCTGGCGCAGATGATCGCGGCCAACTCCCGCGGCATGCTGCCGGAGCCGGCCGCCAAGAAGGTCGCCATGGCCGTCATCACGGCATGGCTGGCGAGCACGAACGACGGAGGCTCGATTCAGGACAGGATGATGAACTCGTCGTTCCTGGACGAGACGCTGTTCTCGCTGCAGTCCGGGACGCTCTAGGGCCGCGGAGGCTGGAGCGTCGGCCTGCCGATCGGCCTGGTCCTCAAAGACCCGTCCAGGCACATTGCGATCCTCTTCCTGGTCATCTCGCAGTATTGAACCTCCCCACGGCTAAAGCCGGGGATTCCGGACGAACTAGGCCGTCACGTGGGCGGTCTTGGTTCCCTCGCGGCTCGTTCCGAGCCCGGTGCTGAGGACTACCAGGGCAGAGTTGATATCCCTGTCATGGTCCGCCCCACAGGCGGAACATCTCCAGCGCCTTACCGCAAGCCCGCTAAGCCCTGTAGGTCCAGTCAAGGACCCGCAAGCCGAGCAGGTCATGGTGGTGTAAGCTGATCTGACAGGAACGAGATTCCTACCGCCTGTACGGCACTTGTAGGCCAGCATTCCGATCAGGTTTCCCAAGGCGGCCTCGGAAACCGACTTTCCGTGGAGCCTTGCCATTCCCTTGAAATTGTCGTTCGAGTAGCAGATCGTGGCGTAGTCCTCAACCAGTTTTCGGCTGATCTTGTGGTTGCGGTCGTTTCGCCTGTTCGCCTGCCTTTCGTGAATCCTTGCGGCCAGCTTCTTGCCGCCTCTCTGCGCCTGCGCGAGCCTTCTGGCTCCTTTCTGAAGTTCCCTGGGATTCTCGATCTTGACGCCGTCGGACAAGGTAAGAAGAGTCTTGAAGCCTGGATCGATGCCGACGGCCTTGTTCGTCTGCTTGACGGGAAACTTATGTTCTGTGTCCAACCAAAGGTGTAAATACCATCCAGAAGTTTTGTGGACGATCCGTCCGCATTTTATATTGGCTTCCGGAAGCTCCTGCTTGTGGAACCGAACCTTTCCGATTCCAGGAACGCCGATTCTGCCATCCTTCGGAGGCCTGATCGGATCGGGAAAGGGGATAGAACGAAGCTTGTTGCGAATGCCTTTTAAATGGGGCTTCCTAGCCAGCTTACTGAAGCATCTCTGCCACGAGTTGTAGGCTTGAACCAGCATTCCCTGCAGCACATGGGACGGCATGTCCATCTTCTGTCCGTGTTCCGCCAGCAAGTTCTGAAAATCATTCGGAGAATGGTAAATTTTGTCCTTGGCGTCGTGTCCGATTTTCTTGACCGCCCAGTTCCATACTCCAGTCAGATGGAACAGCCACTGCTCCAGCTCCCGTTCCTGCTTGGACGTCAGCCTGAGTTTTAGAGTTCGGATGATCATATGTGTTTCTGTTCCTCGACGTATTTCCTAATAGCCGATGTTGCAACACATCCGACGGCTGAAACGAAGTATGAATTAGTCCACAAGGACGGCAGCCGGGTGGTCAGATGCTTGAATTCCTGCCTGAGCAGTCTGGAGGAGCGTCCTTTGATCTGTTTGATCAGCTTGTGAATCCCGTATTGAGGATCGATTTCGACCAGAAGATGGACGCAGTCAGGCGTGATCTCCAAGGATATCGCTTCGGCGCCCCTTTCCTGGCAGACATCCAGCGCAATGTTCTTCAGCCTGGACTGTACCTCGGGAGTGAGGACTTTCCTGCGATACTTGCAGCACCACACGACATGGTACTTCGACGAATAGGTGACGTTTTTGTTATGCTTGTATCCTTTCATGCCTATATTATACCACAATCGGCGGTCTAATACCTTCTTTATCGAGAATATTTTTCATGCCCCCTAACCCCACGGCTAAAGCCGGGGGAATGCGACGAGAAAGAATTACTCAAAAAATCCAGATAGTCTCCGCAATAGGCGTGGTTGCTACCAAAATCTAACAATCCCGATATCTTTTCCATGACAGGTATTCTATGCTGTTTGCGGCGAAAAGGAAATACTTTCTTTCCCGAAGAAATACCAGGCATGCGGATAGTCAAGATAGCCGGAAAACAGAGAAAGGTCGTCCGCGTCAAGGACGTCGACATCTCCCCCGAGGTGCTGATCAGGAAGCAGCTTCAAAGCTTCTATCCCGACCTGTTCATGATCTGGAACGGGAACGCCTGGGGAAAGAAGATGATCATCACCGTCCTGAAGGCCCTCTCCAGGCAGAACATCTGGATCATCCGCAACCTCTTCGACCTGGCCAAGAAGCTCTAGGCCTTCCTGCGGGTCGCGTTAAAGGACACAAAACGCCAGGACTGCCTTGCCGTCAGGTCATGGGACGCATCAGGAAACATCTCTCGGATCAGCTTCAGGCATCTGTCTCTGGCCGCTTGGCGGCTTCTGTTTCTGCGCGACACCAGTTGGCATGAATGGAATTCGCCGCAGACGAACGGGGACAGCGACAAAATCTTGCGCCCATCCGGATCGTCGAACAGGCTGAACTCGCCCCCCTCGCAGTCGATCTTCCACGCCGTTTCCGAGGGCCTAATCCTGATCTTTTCCGCGATCGCGCTCAATGTGAACGCATCCACGCCTGTGCCGTCGTCCGATGCGGCATACTGGCGCGACACAAGCCTGCGGTTGGCGCTGACCAGCTTGGCGCGAGGAGAAGATCCCAAAGCTAACCGGTACGTCCTGATGTTCATCTGCTCGCAGTTCTCTGAAAGATATTTGAAAGATGTCTCGTCTGGCTCCACGGCATGTATGACGATATCCCCGCCGAAAATGAGCCGGACTCCGATGCTGACCAATCCGACGTTGGCGCCGATATCGACGAAAGCTTGCGGCCTGATTCCGGCGCAGTAGGCGGCGGCGATGCCGTACTGGCCCACGGCGCCCTCGTGCCTCAAAAGATAGGCGTTGGTTCTTGAGCCGAGCTTCATGGCAAAGCGAACGGATCCCTTGGGCCGATTCTCGCGCCTATGGGATCCTTAAAAACATCCCGACGCTGAATGGACGCCTTCCTCTCGCGATTGAACAACTCTGTGATGGTTTTGGTTTGCGGGGCCAGCCACATGCTTCCACAGCCAAGGCATTTGTAGTAGCTGCCGACGTTGAACGGCAAGCCTGTTAGAGTGCACGGGATGAACACGATCGTCCTGGTGCCGCAGTCGTGCTCGGCCATGTCGCGCCATGCCATCCTGGACGCCTTCACTCCCAAAGCTCCTCCCGGTCGCAGTCCGTTTTCGGTTCAAGGTGGTCCTTAAAAGGGTCGCGAAGCAGGATGTCGGAGGACGATACTTTTTGCCACCAAGCAGTTCCTCCTGACGGGCTTACAACCCACTTTTGACCGCAGCCCTTGCACTGAAACTCCTCGCCGTTGAGGGCGACAATCATCCTGTTCCCGCAGTCGTGCGCCTTGATTTCGTCCCATGCAGCCATGTCCGATCCTCTCTATTTGTGCGCGGACGGCGGAGCCGGAACAGGCGTCGGCGCAACGGGCGCGGCAGTCTGCTGGCACGCCGTCGGGCACTGATGCGTCGTCCAACCGAACGACAGCACTCTCAGCCGGCCCTTGATGATTCCGAGAACGTCAAGAACGGGCTGCAGCCATTCCGGCGGCACGAACGCCTTCGGCTGCGCGGCTTCAGGCTGGGCGGCAGGGGCGACCTCAGCACGGTGCTTCTCGGCGTCCGCCTTGATCTGTTCTTCCGACCTGAGATCCAAATCCACCAGCGAGAACTCCCAGCATCTCGGGGACGTCGCGCACCCGGACGCGAACAGCAGCGATGCGAACAGCAATGCAATAGCTAACTTTTTCATGGTGTTGTCCTTTTTCTCTATTGCGGCCCGTACTCGCCACCGAACTGATCCTGACCGTCGTCGCTCTCCGACCGCCGCGGCTTCCTCGGCCTGCGCTGCGACTGCTGTGCCTTCAGCGACTTCGGGCATTTCTGGTTCCGCTTGTTGCGGAGGCCAGCCTTGCCTATTCTCGGAACAACGACCGAACCTTCCCCACCCATGTATACCGTCCTTAATACGCGCATGGTACTATTTCTCCTCTTGTTCGTCAAGCAGTTCAGCCTTTCCTGAACTCCAATAGGCAATCCTCTTCTCGGATATCTCCGCATATTCATTGGCGACAGCTTCGTCGCCTCCGCCGTTCTCGATCCCGACCACGTCATCCCATCCGGCCAAAAGGGCTCCGGCCATCTCCGATCCGGCCCCGCTGAACGGCACCAGCATGCGGCGGACGCATCCGTCCCGTTTCGGCGGGATCATCAGCGACGCCAGAAACGCCGCCAGCTTCAGCGGCTTCAGCGTAGGATGAAGATTGCCGGCAATCGCATCAACGCCAGCGTTGCGTTCAGCGGTCGAAACCTTGGAGCAAAAAAAGAACCTTGATGCCCCGTCCTGCTGCATATTCATCATCCTGGATGCGACATCGTCCAAAATGACATCAGCAGGCCACCTTCCTGATTTCTTGTTCGATCCTGCGGCAGCAGCCTCTTCCTCCGACAGCGGCGTCCTGCATCCGCTGACGTTGATTCCGGCAACTCCCCACTTCATGGCGTTCTCGGCGTACGTTCCTTCGACAGGATTGACGGCCCATATGATCGGTTCGTACGACGGCTTGAGCGCCGTCCCGTAGCCGTCCCACGTCTTGGCTTCGGTAGTGGCGGCGGCGGTAATGTCCAAGTTGTTGCGGCTGCTGGCGAAGATGTTCACGGAACGCTCGTCCTTCGCCTTAGACAGGTTCCATTCTCCCGACATGCCAGGAGGCTGGTATTTTCCGACCACCTCCCGTTCGGCGCCAAGCTTCCCGTCTATGGCCTTGCTGATATCCTTGCTAAACGGCCGGCCCTGCGCGTAGACCCACATAATGACGTCGGATATCAGGAATCCCGCGTCCTCGATCGCGCACGCCATGCGGTGGAACGTCCTTCTGCCTCCAAAGGCCATCAAGCTGGCCCCGGGCTTCAGGCATCTCCTGACGGCCGCCCAGGTTTCGGGATCAAAAGCGACTCCGCCGCCGTCCCATTTCTTGCCCATGAAGCCGGAAGCGTCCTGATTTTTGGGAGTCAGATGATACGGAGGATCGCAAAGGCAAGCGTCGAAGCTGCGTTCCTGCAGATTCTTGCAGACGGCGACGACATCGTCCCTGACGATCTGGTGCTTTCCGATCACTCTTCCTGCCTTTCGGCTTCCTGTCCGAAGAACCTATGCCATCTTCGCCGCGGCTCGTCCATGCAGTCGCCGGACGCGGAACATTCGGTCTCGGCGGCAGGCCGCGTATTTGCTTCTTTTTCGCGTTCGGCAAGAAGCTCCTCGGCGAAATCGCCAAGCGCATCGACTATGGTCTCCATTGGAAGACGCTTCTGGCCGCCGAATTCCGGGAACAATTCAGACACAAGATGCTTTGCATATTTGTTCACCAGATGATAGTTGTTCATGGCTGCTCTCCTTGCCGCGGATCGCTCGACGCCGCGCCGAGCCGCATGGCGCCTTTTATTCTGATCGGCTTGTCGCTTCTTGTTAAAAAACAATGCGACGAGTCCAGAATCCCTTCGGACTGTGACCGCATAACCGCCTTAGCCACGCCGCCGTCCGAGCACACGTCGTACGCGAACGCGGCGATGCCAGCTATCATGACGGCGTCCTCCTCCTCGTCGTAACCCAAAGCGTGCGCGATCTCGTGGGCGAAAAGAGTTATGACGCTCATCGGGGTCGCGTTTTTGCCGATCCAGTAGTGAATCTCGTCGTGCAGGCTGCCGACGCGGTTGCGGTATCCCCAGCACCCGATGAATTTGACCGCCTTGATCAGATCCTTTACGGGGACGTGCCTTATTTCGATGTTGCCCGTCGGAGGGCCGTTGACGGTGAACTCCGTAGGCATACGCATCAGCCTGTCGCGGCTCATTTTGGGATGCCCGTAGCGGTGATAGGCCGTGACGATCCTCGCGGCCGACGGGTGCTCAACAAACTCTATTTTCCTGGTTCTGAGTCGATCCGGCATGGCGGCATTATACAACAAAAGCCGGCATCCTACTCGGAGATCGTCGCCGTGGCGGCGCAGGCGTTCAGGGCCTTGACCATCTCCCAGTACTCGGCGTTGCTGAGGGAGCCGATGTCCTCTCCCGATTCGACCTCCAGAACTGCGGCCAGCTCCTTCCATGCGTCAGGAAGGCTGGACTTGTACACGTCGCAGTCGCCGTCGATCCTGACGCGAGGAGCCCATGGAAAGTCGTACTTGACGCGCAGGATGCACCTGCTGCCGTCAGCGTCCTCGAATATCGGAGCCTTCATGACCTTGAAATGCTTGAACACATTATCCCTGGACTTCCTGCGCTCGACCATCGGCATGACCTCGTCGACGAAAGAGACGATATCCTTCTCTCCGTTCGGCAGGACTTCATATGTCAGGACGCCAGGACGGCTTGACAGCTTCGGATCCGTCCCGAACCTCTTAACAATTCCGGCACCCTCTTTTGGATCTTCGATTCCAAGAGCCGGAGTGCCTCCGACGATCAGCCAAAGCCTGACTTTGACCCCGTCAACGTCATAGAAGACCTCGTCGTGCGACTGCTTGCCAATCTGCCTGATCATGACGGATTACTCCTTTACGGCCTTTATTTCAAGGAGCCAGCTGGAGGGAACCTTCTGACGCGACGACTCCATGACCGCCTTTTCGATCCTGGCTGGCCTGTCGGTTCCTAAAGCGGTCTTCCAGGGACGGAACGGTTCCAGAGGCTCGTAGTCCTTCCTCCATGCATCGAAATGCACGCTGCCCCAGCCTTGCCTGAACATTCTCTTGATCGTCCGCATCTCGCCCCTGATGAAAATCCAGTCGCCATGATAGTGGATCGGAACGCACGACCAGAAAGTCCCTCCAGGCTTGAGCACCCTGCGGCATTCGGCTATGCCTTTCTCGACGCTGTCCCTCTTCTCGTGCCAATGCTCCATCGAGCAGATGGAACAGACCATGTCGAAAAATCCGTCGACGAACGGCATGCGTCCGACACTGCCTTTGAACAGGTTCTTGCGTTCGTCGCCCCATCTCGGCTCGATCCCGAACCAGAGGACGTCGGTGCCCTGTTCGCGCTTCCTGACCAGGTTTCTGCGGAGGGCGTGCGCGTTCCCAGGGCCGACCTCAAGCACGTTGCCTCGCGCCTCCGAGATCATGGACTCCAGGATGGCTCCGATGCAATGGCGGACGGGCGACGAACGGCGCCTCTTGACCATGGCTGGGGCTCCGCATCCGTCTTTCAGAATCCATTTGCAGTCCTTGCACGCCGGCATCAATGCTCCTAATCCTTGGCGGCCGTGACCTCCAGCATCCAGCTTGACGGGATCTTCTGCCTTGAAGACTCCATGACCATCCTTGTGATGACCCTAGATCGCCTGCGTCCCCTGGCGGTCTTCCAAGGACGGAACGGCTCCAGAGGCTCGTAGTCCTTGCGCCAAGGCTCGAAACGGACGTCCTTCCAGCCAGTTTTGAACGGCCGCTTGATTCCGCGCATATACCCGCGGACGAATATCTCCTCGCCGTGGTAGTGGATCGGTATGACCAGCCAGATGATCCCGCCGGGTTTAAGGACGCGCCTGATTTCGGCGATCCCGTCTGCAACGCTTTCTCCGTACCCCTGCCAGTGCTCTATCGAGCAGATGGAACAGGCCATGTCGAAGTAGTTGTCGTCGAAGGGAATGTGGGCCGCGCTGCCAGGATAAAATCCGTCGCGCGCATGGATAAATTTCGGGTCGACGCCGTACCACTGGACGTCGGTTCCGTCCCTTCTTTTCCGATCGATCAGCGCCTTGAACATCTGGGCGTTCCCGGGTCCGATCTCGACCAGCTTGCCTGAAGCTTGCTCAACCATGGAATCGATGATCGCTCCGATGCAGTGCCGAACCGGAGTCGGTTGCCTGCCGTTTTTTCCCAAGGCCACCCGAAGCGGGGCGGTACATTCTTTATCCTTTCTCCATTTGCAGTCTCTGCATGTGGGCATGATAATCCCCCACAATATATTTCTTCAGGACGGAGCGCTAAGCCTTTAACCGCCAAAATCAATCGTCATCTTGACGTGATGGTTCTGGGCCACACGATATCGGAATCGGATCGCATCCTCTAAAAACAACATCGGCCGCGTTCGATATCGACGCGATCGGCGGCATGCCGAGGACGACGATGTCGGTTCTGACGACCATCAGATCAGGATTTCTTCTGGCCTCGTGCTTTTCCGGCAGGCGTTCGATCTCGTTCGGAAGAAACTTCCGCTCGACTTTTCTGCGCTGTACGTATGTTCCGCGCCTGAAGAACGCTGGATAGTCGTTCCAGTTGACGCCTTTTTTGAACAGCATTTCTTGCTTGTCCGAACCGTTCTTGCCTTCGATCTCTTTGTGGCTGTAAAAGCACAAGGCCGCAGAAGTGATGCTGTTTTTAGATGCGTCGCGCTCGCGCCACAGCAAGGTGTTGACGGCCTCGGCCTCCGTCGGAACGTTCCAAACCCTGCAGTCGAAAACAGGCAGCATGCTTCTTTTTTCGGGCATGCGATCGACTACCAAATCGAAGAATTTTACGGAAGCCATGGCGGCAAGAACCGACACAATCTTCGATATTCGCCCGTCGAAAAACGTCTGGCTTTTGAAATCCGAACCGGCCCACACCAGGCTGATCTCGTCGGACTGGGTGTAGCCGATGCTGGCGCACGATTCGTCGACCAAGTGCGTGGTGACGTCCAGCATCATTTCACGAAACGCAACGGAGTACGGCGTATCCATGCCTTTGGTGAATTTGTGGAAGCATTTGCCGTCCAGCCTGGCGCATATCGGCAGCAGAGGCATCAGCATGCGCCTGGATTCGGCGTCCTCGTACAGCTTCATGCGGTCGCCCAGCGACATCTTTTTTGGCGCGTCCATGGAGGAATGCTATCAGAACTAAGGGCGAAAATCAAGCCGATTAAACCTTCACACCGATTGCGTCTAGCCCGTCCGATATGGACAGCGTCAGGTTTCTCGACCTGCGCGGAACCGGAAAATTAGTTTTCGCCGGCCAAGTGGCCATCGAATCCAGCCTTCCTGCGGCGACCTTGCGCTCGTCCAGCACGCGTCCGCGCCTTACCAGTCGGATCGAAAACTCGGTTCCGATCATGGGTATGTCGGGAAGGACAGACATGCCGATCGACAGTCTGCCTGGATGCCTGAGTTGCGCGGTAACTTGGTGCCTAAAGCCGAGAATGCGCCCGGTTCCCATCCTGAAGGCCGCGTCGTCATCCCACTCATCGATGAGATCTCCGACGGTCGAGAACACAAGCCCTCTTCGGCGCATCTCCGGAATCAGGATATCGAGAAGGGCGTCGACATGCTTGGCCACGTGGCTCCGGTCGTCATCATGTAGGAGAAACATGCATCCTGGCCTGGCCTGCTGCCAGAACCAGCCCACGGATCTGCTCATTGATCCGACGCAGGTCCATTCCTTGATGTGGATGGACCAGCCGACCGAAGAAAGGTTCTCTCTCCTGGCGGCCATCAAGGCTTGCGGCGTCAGGCACCCGAACGGAGGACGAAAGAATTTTGGGCTGACCCCGCAGCAGTCCCTGATGATCCTCACGGTATCCGAGACGCTGGCGAACGACTCCGCGGACGAAGCCCACGTCTCGGATTTGTGCACCATGCCGTGGACGGCGATCTCGTGCCCCTCGTCGACGATCCTTCTGACGATGTCCGCCCGGCGGTCGATGCCGATCATGCGCCCTAGGGCGAAGAACGTCGCCTTGCACCCGAAGGCCCTGAGCTTGTCCAGGATGTTGATTGTGGCTGAGCTGGGTCCGTCGTCGAACGTGAGGGCGATCTTGTTGCCGCGAGTCGGAACGAAATAGTAGATGTCGCCCATGCCTTCTCCCTTGGCGTCACCGCATTTTGACGCACTCCACGATGAAGAACATTCTCCTGAGCAGGTTGGGAACCCTGTTGACGATCGTAGGATACTTTGCCACGAGCTCATGCGCGTCCCACACAAGGCGTCCGAAGCCGTGCCTGTCCAAGACGGATTTAATGAGCCTCGGGTTGGTCGAGCTCCGTACGCGCCCGTCGCCGTCCCTCCTGCCTATCTCGCGCCAAAAGCGCCGGCGGTTGTCGTCCTCCTTGAGAAGCAGGACGCATCCGAGCGCCAAAACCCTCCTGATCTCCCTGAAGTTGGTGTCGTAGTCCTGTTCCTTACAGTACATCAAGGCGTGCTGGACGACGACCAGGTCGGCCGCTCCGTCTTCGCACGGTATGCGGTCGTTCCAGCACCACTGGACCGATCCGGGAAACCGCTTGCTGTTGGCGTCCAGATTCAGCCAGCCTGGAAACAGCGTAGGCCCGCATCCGAGGTTGATCTTGACCTTTTCCATGCGACCATTATACCGCTTTTTGATCCGACAAAGCCAGGCTAACTTGGTTCGTCCAGCGGAGGAGCCTGCTGGATCGGCGCCAGCTTGCGGACCAAAAGCTGGCTGACATCCTTTAAAATCTCGTGACTGCCGGGGCCAAGAGCCGACAGAAAGGCGGTCACAACCCTCGGCAGATCGGGAGCGTGCCTGGCCTCGTAGTCGTCCCACACGCACAATCCTCCGACCTTCAGCAGCGGCCACGTCAGGACGGAGTCTGTCAGCGCTCCGTAGCCGTAATGCACCCCGTCGACATAGATGACGTCGAAGAACTCCTCCGGGAACGGATTACCGAGCAGGTAGTCCCGAGAACACGCCTTGATCAGTTCGACCTTGGTGCCGAACTCCGCCAAGTTGTTCCTGGCACGCTGTTCAACCGCCTGGATTTTCTTCAGGCCTTCGTCGTTCGCCGGATAGCGCCTGCGGCTCATCTCCCGAAGGCCCCACGGATCGACGCCCCACGCCCGGCTTTCGGGATGCTTCAGGTAGGATGTCATCATCATGTGTATCGAGCCGCCTTCGAAGACGCCGATCTCAAGGTACTTGCGAGGCTGGCTGGCCAGCTCCTCCCTAAAGGGGCGAAGCGTATGATACAGCTTGCGGGACCATCTGTTGGAGAATTCGGGCATGAACTATATTTCCGCGGACAGGCGACCGAGCCCTTGCGCCAGATGTGGTGCCCGCAGGAGGATTTAAACCTCCACGCCTTTCGGCACAAGTGCCTAGAACTTGCGCGTCTGTCGATTCCGCCATGCGGGCAAATGGTGCGGACGGCGGGATTCGAACCCGCACGGGATTTCTCCAGCCCCTTTTAGGGAGGCAGCCTGCTACCAGTTCGGCTACGTCCGCGGTGGCGGACCAAGAAGGACTTGAACCTTCATGACCACCTTTCGGGGTCAACTTGCTCTCCGGGCAAGCGCGTTATCCAGTTCCGCCATTGGTCCATTGGTATCAGGAAATAAGTGAAACTTGTAGTGTCTATTTTGCAGATTACAATATGGTCTCTCCAACCCATTATGCCGAGACGGCATTCATCCATCTGGCAACTGTTGTGTGACTTACGCCATATTTCCTAGATGTTTGCATCACTCCTAAATTTTTGATATTTAGCAACAAGTCGTTTGGAATATGTTTCCCTTTGGTGCCACTCTCTTTTTTAATCCTTTGAAAACAAGAGAAACACATGCGCGTTTTGTTTTTTCTGGTTAATAACTTTGCACATTTGCAACAAAAAATCGGCGTTTTCTTTCTTGGGTGTTTGGCTGGAATTCCCCTTAAGTTTCTACCAGAAAATGTATCTTGTTGGCTGTTGCAGTTGGGACAAAGCATGCGAAGGTTTTTTATTTTGTAGTCGTTGTGCACGCCATTGATGTGGTCTAGTACCATAACTAACGGTTTATTGTTCCACAACGACACCTGACCACACTCAGAACACTCATTTCGTAATATCCCATCTTGGAGTAATAACTTTTTAAATGATGCTCGCCTGACTGGGGCATCACGAGTCAACATATCATGCAAGGTTAGTTTCTTACTCCACGTGTGATGCTTTCCTCTCATGTGGGCTTTTCCAAGCCAATGAGACGTGTCAATTCCAAGCCTCAAAATGGCGTTTTTTACTGTTGTGCGATTTGATCCAGTCAATTGCAAACCAACCATTCGCAGAACCGAAGATCCCGATATGGCGGCTTTTGCGGCCACTATGAGCTGTTCATCCGTCCATGTCCTTCTTCTGCCCATTTATCGCCTCATTTTATGTTTTGTGCCTAGTAGCTGATATTCTTATACTCAAATGGCACACGTATCTCCTTCATTAAAAATTGACATGAACCTGTTCGTCCATATGTGGTGCCGGCGGAGGGAGTCGAACCCTCAGTGCCTTTCGGTGACCCCTTTTGAGGAGGCTGCGTATGCCAAAGTTTCGCCACGCCGGCATTAAAATGGCGGAGGAAGCGAGCCACGATCTCGCACGCCCCGAAGGGCTCTGGTTTTCAGGACCAGCCCGTTTGCCAATTCCGGCATTCCTCCATGAAAATGGCGGAAGGTGGCGGTCCCGACCCGCACCCGCAAATGAGCGGGCGATTGGCTTAGCAGGCCACCCTGACGCCTTGTCAGTTCACCTTCCTTAATGGTGCGTCCGAGAGGAGTCGAACCTCCATCCCTTGCGGGGCTAACGCCTCGGGCTAGCGCGTATTCCAGTTCCGCCACGGACGCATTGGTGCGAACGGAGGGGGTCGAACCCTCAAGCCCATAGGGCCTCCGATCCTGAGTCGGAGTCGTATACCAATTTCCGACACGTTCGCGTCTATTCAAATCACTATATGGAAATATACTGGAGGAGAGAGGGAGGATCGAACTCCCAAGGGCTTTGAGACCCCACCTGCGTTCGGGGCAGGCCTGATACCAATTACAGCATCTCTCCCTTATGGTGCGCCCACCCCGGGTTGAACGGGGAACCGGCGGATTATGGGTCCGCTGCTCTGCCGATTGAGCTATGGGCGCTCGCTATTCTGTTTTCAGAGAACAAAAAAAGCCCCTCCGTTTCCAGAGGGGCTTGATTTCTCGAAGGCTTCTGCCTTCATCGGCGGTCAAGTACAAACCGCCGCAAACCCCTCCGTTAAGAGGGACAGCGACGATATGCTACTTGACAATAGTCTTTTCATGTTCCTGATTCTCTTCTTCTCCGATCCATCGTTCATAACCTTCATCATGGCATATTTTTTTTACGAAGTCAACATCTTTTTCAGCCGTTCCCGTAGCCGATCAGATACGGGCATGCTTTGACGATCTGGGATCCCAGCTTGTGCGACGACGTCGGGTCGTACTCAAATGCACAAAGCGGAATCGCAGGAATGCCCGCCGACGCACAGGCCGCCTTCGCGCTGTTGGTCTGGGAAACCAAAGCACTCAGGGACTGCGGATTGCTGCCCGACAATGGATACTGGATATACCAGGCGTCCGCACCTGACGACTTGACGATGGACGCTTCCTTCGATCCGGTGCCGGCGTTCAGATGTATGCCGACCCGCTTCTTGAACGCCTGCTTGGCTGCGGCGATCAGCTTGGCGCACTTGCCGATGTCGAAGTACTCCAGAACCTCGTTGCCCAAGCAGACATCCTTCGCGTACTGTCCGAAGTACTTGGCCGCATCGTTAATGTACCCAATCAGCACATTGACGGGCAGCGACGTCAGCGGCGCCGAGTCGTCCTCGAACAGCCATATCGCGATGTCGAAGTATTTCTTCGCCATGGAGACGCGCGTCTGCATCTGGCTCAGCTTCTTCTGGTCTATCGGGTTGCCCGGCAGATCCTTCTGGTAGAACGACGTGATCAGCGATCCGTTCCCGTGGTTGGCCGTGGCCAGATGCAGCATGTTGTCGCCGCCGGCTACGCACCCCATTCCGAAGTTCATGACGAAGTCGTCGGACAGCTGGTACGACAGCAGCGTCCGTCCTATGACCTGTTTTCCGCTGATTTTTTTGAGGTCGCTGGCTTTTTGCATGGCTGTTCTCCTTCAAGGGTTGACACGCAGGCTTAAAAAATCCCCCATCTTTGCATTCTCCAAGCAGCCCTAATGTTTCCTGCTTTTCGGGCACAATTTAGCGCTCGGTTGTTTCTGGTCGTTGAAGGAACATCGGAACAGCGTCCGGAACTATGATGCAGCGGCGCGCGGCAATCCGACAGGCATCCGAGCAGGAGACAACATGAGAATCGTCAAGCTGGCTTCGATCTTCAAGGTGGCGGTCAGAATCGGGAACCACGACTACTCCGTCGGGGATGAAATCAGCCTCAGAGGCAAGTACGGGATCGTGGATTCGATCTCCGAATCTGAATCGGGAGGCGTCGTCGGCGTCGACACCGATGACGGCCGCGTCGAGCTGAAATTCGACTCCGTCGGCTTCTCCGCCAACGACTCTACCGCGTCCTTGACCGGAGTCAGGAAGCCGAAAAGCGCGTCGTTTTCGGCGTACGGCAACGTCACAATCAAGGAAGGCGGCTCCGGCTACAATCTCCAGAACGGAGTCAAAACCACCTACCGCGTTCTTTCGATGAGCGACGACCTGCAGAAGATGGAAGTGGAGTATGTCGACGGGCCTGCCAGGGGAAGGCGGCAGGTTTTAAATGTCGCCGACCAGGCGCGGCACATGTACCGGGAAATGCGGCGCGAAATGAACGACCTTGGATCGCAGCTCAGGCCCGACATCATCGCGGGGGAACGCGAGTCGTTCGCATTGGGATATTACGCCAAATGGGCCAAGCTGGAGGCCGGCATTCTTGAGGACGACCTGGACCGGTTCAGGAAGATATACTCCCACCTGACCGGCGACGACTTGGATCCCCTGATCGCCGAAAAAGGGGAGGGACAGGGCAGCGAAATGGCCGCCGTCTGGATCAGGCCGAGGGAGACCACCAGCTGGACCAACTCTTTCAAGATCGTCATTCCGCAGCCGGTTCCGGAAATAGAGAACATTATGGGCGACAAGCTGGACGCGTTCAACGAGCATCAGCAATCCGAAAGGCATTACGGCGATCACGGCTTCAAGATGATGGACGGCCATCCCGGTTCGGACTACGTGATGAACCTGCTGAGGATAGGATTCAAGCTTGGCCGCAATCACGACGTCGAAAAAATCAGAAGCAGCGTGTCGCATCCTGAGTTCTTCGACAGCGGGTTCTCTGGACAGCCCGTCAGAAAAACAGACGAGGAATAGAGGACAAACGCCTGCTACGAGAAGAGGCTTTTTCTTCCCTTGCCTGCCAGGTCCCTGATCAGATTAGCGGCCACCCTTTCGGCAAGCTTGCACGGAACGGCGTTGCCTATCTGATGGTACTTTGACGACAGGCTTCCAGAAAACTCCATGCCTTTCGGGAACGTCTGAATCATGGCTACCTCCCTCCAGGACATTCTCCGTGTTTTTCCGGCGCCGAATTTCCACTGCTCCTTCGAAACCTGGATCATCGGGGGCGACGAAGGGTGCAGCGGGGCCTTGTCGGGCTTGGCGATGACGGTGAAGGACGGCTCATCCCAGCCTCTCCATCTGTTCCGGCTCATGAACTGAGACGAGAATGAACCCCAAAAAACATCGTCATGATCTGGTTCTGGCAAGCCCCACAGGACATCTTTCATCGTGGTCTTGACGTCGTCATGATCCGGCAGAGTCGGCTCAATTCCGATGTCCCTTCTGATGCCGACGATGAACACCCTCTTTCTTTCCTGCGGAACGCCCATTCTGCAGGCGTTCAAAATTTCCCAATTCACGACATATCCCTTCGACTCGAAGGCCTTGATAATCATCCTCATCGTACGGTCGGATCCTCCGATCGTCAGAAGTCCTGTGACGTTCTCGGCGACGAACGCTATCGGTTTTTTGTCCCCGACGCAGCGAACCAAATGGCGATAAAGCACGTTCCGGCTGTCGTCAAGCTTGCGGTTGCCAGCGAAGCTGAAACCTTGGCACGGGAATCCCCCAATGATAATATCTGTATCAGGCATGCCAGACGGGCTCATCGTTGCAACATCGGCGCAGACCACCTCGGCCCCGATTTGGCGCCGATACGTGTCGCAGGCGTCCTGATTGTGGTCGTTCGCCCAGACCACTTCAAACCCAGCATCGGAGAAGCCAATATCCATGCCTCCGGCTCCGCAAAACAGTGACGACACAGTCAGCTTTTTTGTTGATCTGTTATTTTTCATGGCTTTTCATAGCTAAGAAACCAGCGACGCTGTCCGCTGGCTTATCATCCACCTTTCCTGTTGTGCTGGCAAGGAATATATCACAAGTGGTTTTTGATAGCAAGCACAATTTCGCGCCTAACGGGGTTATTCAGCGGCGATTTTCAGTGGGCACGGGCTGCACAGAGGGATGTCGTACGGAAACAGACTAGGCAGGGCGTCGGCGCCCTTGTCGTTGCGTTCCAGCCAGCGACGGCATTGGCGATGTTCGGAACAGCCGCCGTCAAAGCACCGAATCGTTCCCTTGGACAATGCCGGCATTTTCTTGGACTTGTTTTTCGGCTTCATGTTTCTCCTCGCAAATGCTTGGCGGAACGGATGTGGACTCCAGCCTTTCCACGGCCATGTCGCATGCCGTCTTGGATGCGTCAATGCCGATCGCCTTCCTGCCCATCGTCTTCGCACAGACCAGCGTCGTTCCAGATCCGCAGAACGGGTCGAAGATGACGTCTCCTGCCTTAGTGTGGTTGAAGATCAGTCTGGATATCAGCGATCGCGGCTTCTCGAACGGATGGTCGCTCTCCCCTTCGACGAGATCGTGGAACACATTGGTGTACTGCGACCAGTGCCTTTTGGCGTCCTGAAACCGGACACCGTACATGAACAGCATCTCGACGAACCTGGAGTACCGCTTGGATGTGTTCTTGGTCGAGATCGGCTTGACCCAGAAGCCGTACTGGTCGGCGGGAAGAATCCACTGGTTCTCGGGAGGCGAGAAGACGATGATCTGCCTGGACCTTTCCGTCAGCTTGGCATGGACGGCGTTCTTCTTGTCGGCGCTGAAATCGTACGGAGGATCGGTTAAAATGAGGCTGAATTCAGGGCGGGTCCATGTAAAAGACATGAAGTCCCCGTGATACAGGTCGACAACGTCGTCGCTGTAGTACAAAACAGGGCACATGGATGGTTCTTGCATGGGACGACTATACGACGGCTACTCGGGAAAGTCAACGTCCATTTCCAAGGACGTGATCTTTTCATCCAGTAATTTGACCAGCGCAGCAAGATCGCCGCCGGCAAGCGGGTCGTCAAGAATTCCTAGAAGCTTCGCATATGTCCTGCCCGTGACTTCGTCGACCCGATTGCCGTAGTCAGAAATCATGTTTCTTAGCACCTTCCGCAGCGCCCATCTTCCGTCCGCAGTAGACAAAGCTCGCGCCATAGTCTTGGCGTGTTTAATCCGCACGATCCGCCTCGCAGACGCAACAGTTACTATAGGCGTACAATCGTCGTCGAACGGATCGGCTGCTGACGCACTTTGGTTCATGGGTTTTTCTCCGCGGGACGCATGCCGAGTTGCTCGTCCGAACTGAACAAATCGAAACGACGGCTGACATCGCTGTTTTTGCCGCACCTTCGAGCCAACTCCACAAGCCAGACGGCAAAAGCAATTGGCGTGGCCTCGCGGGCCTTCGCGCTCAATTCCGGCAAATGCGGCCCTTTGGCCTGCCTGTTCTCCTTCGTGCGGCTTAATCGGCTCAGGTTATGCGTCGGCTGACCGTCCCGGTGCGGCATCGGCGGGACGTCTCGCGTTCCGACGATATAAAGCCTTGTCGGCTTGCGCGCCTTGTGCCCCCAATGAAATTGGTCGACGACCAGCGTCCATCCTCCCCACTGGTCAGGCACGCCGTCAATTAATCCGCAGCCGCAGTCCCGATACAGCGTGCTGCTCTTGGGATGTTCGACCACGCCGCCCCAGCGGCGCACCTGATCGATAGCCCATGGACCCAGGTCATGTTCGTCTGCGGGGGCCGACTTTACGAACGCCTTCAAGCCTCCCCATGTCCGGCACGGAGGATGCGCAACCGCCGGGCACCCGCCGGGCCATGTCCTGGCGTCGCGTTCGGCGTCGTAGCACTCCACGTCGGGCAGCGTCTTATAGACGCTGTCGGCGCGAACGAACAGTGCGGCGACTCTCTGCATGTTTCCAGAACCTTTCGCCTATAGGCCGACCTCTTCCGTCATGATGCGCTTCGCCTCGTCGGCGATCTTGGCCATGTTCTTGGACATCTGAGGGCGGACAGGCTTTCGGAGCAGGGTCATATGCGCCTCGAAAGGCGTCTTGTTGTCCTTCTTCGCGTTGCATTCCCTGCAGGCGGTGACCATGTTGTCGTATGTCGTCTTGCCCCCGCGGCTTTCGGGTATGACGTGGTCGGTTTGTAGATCGGCTTTTGATGTGATCTTCTTGTGACAATATTGGCAGTAAAAATCGTCCCGTTCCCATACGAAGCGGTTCGTATATTTCAAAATTCTGCCAAAAGCCCGAACGTACTTAAAAATGCGGATGATCAGAGGAATCCTGACGACCCTCCTGACCGTCTTGACGACTTCGTCCGACCACCTGACGACTTCGGCGGCATGGCTCTCGATCATGTAGATAGCCCGGCCGACGGTGGTCTGGCTGACGCACTCGTACGAGTTGTTGAGGACGTATACTCGCCTTGTGTTTCTCGGGTTCACGATTCTCTCCGTAAAAAATGGGGAAGTCCGCCGGTGCCGAACGCTTGCGCCTTCTAATGCCGTCCAAGATTCCAACCTTGGTCCCACCTTTTCTGTCTCCAGCCCGAGGATTCCCAGGCATTGTACAGAAACGATGCCGCGCTGTCGGCCTTCGCAACCGAAACACCAACGAATCGGCTGACCCGGCCATCGCCGTTCAGCGGCGCCCGGCATCCCACATCCCGAGGACGCTGACGTCCCCATATACGGCATAGCACCGCAGATCGAAAGGCTCCCAACGGCTTTCGCCATCGATCGCCAGATCGCGAAAGGAATCGCAACCCGGCTTCGAAGAGCCTAACAACCAGACAAGCGGCCTTCCCCAAAATGGTGGACCTGGCGAGGAGTTGAACCTCGCGTCCACAGGGTCTTCGAAGATGGCTACCACATGCTTCTCCCCGGCTTCAAGGCATTGCTGCCCGCCGCGCCAAGGAAGCGGCCCTGGTGATGTCCCCAGGCTCCAAGGCGGGCTTCAGCTGACCGCTCCCGCCTTCCCGGCCAGATCGTCTTTCCGATCAGCCATCCGCGATCTTTGACCCGTCAGGAGGTTGCTGCGGCGGCCCTCCGTTTTGGGGGTGTGCTGTTGTTTAGACAGCGAACGCGACTTCGGAGACGGAGTAGACCGGCGTGTTAAGCCGGGCCAAGACCGTCTTGTTCAGGCGCGCGAGCACCGTGGTGCCTGTGTTTTTGGCACTTATTCGTTCTTCCGGATGTTTTACGAGGCCAACCGGAGTCCTCGGCATGCAGCCAGCCTGTCCGACACCCATGTCGAAACCAATCAGGCCCGTTGCGTTATTGTTCTCGAAAACCATCAAGATTTCCTTGTTTTTTCGCCGATGTTCAGCACATCGTTCTCGATTTCGCGCAGGACGGACATCTTGGATTCCGAAAGTCCGTATGCAGACACGTCGACCACGCTTCCAGACCTGATCACAGCCTCTATGTCAGCCAAATCCTGTCGGCTGCCCCTTTCGAGCTTCATCGCGACCAAACCCGATCTTGTGACAACGGGTATCTCAATTCCTCCAAACAGAGACCACTTAGCGGTTTCAATCGCCGTGGACACAACACCAGGAGAAACGTTGACGTGTTCAGGGGTTACAAATTCCACCTCGACTCCTGTCATATTGTTGGTCATGGCATGCGGCCTGTTTTTTTTGAACAAACTGTTCGACAAACGGACGACATCATCGATGGCGGCATCATTCTCCAGAATGATGTCGACGTCGCTAGTCCCGCGTGGATTGGCGTGCACTCCGACCGCAAGGCCCCCGCACAGCGCCCACTTGACGCCTTTTCCCGACAACGATTGCGCCAAGTCCCTGACCGTTTCCGACAGCGACATTGCCGCGCCCGTTTTGGTAAGAGAACGGACGTCGTCAGCGACCGCTATCGATTCTTCTAATTTTCTGACTTTCACTGGCTATCTCCTAAAATGTCTGATTTCCATGCAAGAATGATATCACAACAAAAACGGATAATCAAGCACATTCTAGCGCTACTTTGTAGCAGCCGTTATGGCTGCTTTGTAGCATCCGGTTCGTCGCTTAAAAACGTCCTGCCGTCGCAGCATCCGTCCTTACCGAACAGACTCCACATCTGGGCTTCCTTTTCGGTCGGAACCTTCCCGTTGTAGTCCTTTTTGATGTGTATCTCGGCGGCCCTGGCGGCGGCGTCGCCCCAGACAGCCCTGACGCGCTCCACTCCGCCGGCATGATGTCTGGCGTCCCTGTGCTTCGGACCCATTGTCTTAAAGAGCTCGTCGAGCCAAAGGTGGACGTGGCGGAACTCGTCTCCCAGCTCGCGCTTGCAGTCGTCGCAATGTTCCTGCAGTGATGCCATGAGATGTTCTTAACCGTTGTGCTATTTAGCAAGCTTAAGGCACTCAAGAGCCAGCATAATGGTCTCGTCAAAAGGCCGACTTGTATATCCTTCTGCGTATGCCTTCTGATAAAAAATTGCCCCGGCTCTGCAGAAAAGATCGACGTCAACGAATTCCAGCGATTCTCGTTCAATGAGTCCGTTAATGTCGCGGGTCGGCATGCCGAACAAATTCTTGTGATCGTATAGCCGCGTCTCTATTGCGCTGAAGTTGTCGTTAAAATACAGCGGGCAAATGCTGTTCAGTGGCTCTTCTTTCGGTTCTGTCTTGTAGCCGTGATTTGCGACCGCCCATTTGTCGACGTCATCTGGCGACAATAGTCTCCCCATTAAAGCCACATCGGACCCGAAAGCCGAGATGAACGGCACATAAAAGTCCATTCCTTTCTGCTTAGATATTTCGTGCGCGCCCTCATAGATCATGAACAGGAATTTATTGGGGAGAATCAGGTGCGTCTTGATTTCCGCGTTGATCCACGCGCCTCCGACGAAAATTTTCATGTCGCATTTGCCGGTGTCGCATCTGGTGGCAAGCCCATGAAGAATTCTTATTCCAGGACAGCGGGACAAGAAACGCAGGAATGAAACTTCTCCCATGATGCCGCCGATCTGCCCCATGAGATTTTTGAACGTTCCTCGGCTTCTCCCGCTTTCCTCGCTGAACTTCATGTGGTCGTGCCTACAAAATGCGATGACCAGGATCGCATTCCAATATTCCTGCGTCAGCTCGACGGAACGGGGTTTTCCAAACAAATCAAGCGTTTCCGAATTAAGCTGCTGCCGCATGTTGTTTAGTCCTCTTTTTTGGCCACTCCGCAAGCCTTCGCCAGCGCCGATATGCCCATCTCGACTATTTTCCGGACGACGAAGAGGCTTCTCTGCCGGTCGTCCATGTTCTTCAGATCGTCATCGTAGAATCCCGACGCGACTTTCTCGACGACGGCCTTCAGCTCCTCGACGCGGTCGGGGTCTGAGATATCCATCCTGGAATCCGTGATCACGATCATGTTGGCCGCCAGAAGCTCGCCGTCCTTAAGGGACTCCAGAAGGCCTTTCGACTCGACCTCCAGGTATGCGCCGTCTCTGCCGACCTGCTTGGACCTGTCGGACAGGAACTTTCCGGCAGGCTTCTCCGTCGCTGATGTCTTTTCGCTTTCGCTCATTTTCAGCCTCCTGTACCAATTACAGAACATCCTATCATTAGCTGCATCGGTTTGCCAGACATATCTCTACGACGTCGGCCGTCGCTTCGTATCCCGCATCCCATCCTTCCTCCGCGTCGGCGCCGATCTGCGGCAAGGAGACATAGGCGTCCACAAGGTCTCCATTCCTGACGGGCTCGCCTTCGCCATGGAACAGCATCAGTTCCAATGGCGTCCTTTTCCCGTCCTTCACGAGCCTGAACGTCGTGAATCGGGAATAGTCTCCAGCGCGCAGCTTGACCGATTCGGCCGTCGCCCCGGCGATCTTAAACACCGGCTCGGGGTTGTCCTTGTCGGAGTACGGATAGAACGTCTTGAACAGCTTGAACGCGTTCTTCTTGTTCACCTGGGATACGGATATTTCGGCGTCGTACCTTTTGTCGGCGGACGGCCTGCCGTGAACGGCGTAGTGTTCCAGGCATGCCCTGTCGAAAACGTCTGACGCCTCGGACACCTTGTCAGGACGCAGTTCGGCTCCGCATGCCATGTCGTGGCCGCCGTATCCTACGAACAGGCCGCTGCAGGCGTCCATGATGCTCTTGATGCTGGCGCCCGACAGCGACCTTCCGCTGCCTTTGATCCTGCCGTTCGACGATCCGAAAAGGATGCAGGGGACGCCCAGCTTGGACACAAGCCCGCTGCAGGCTATGCCGCATATGCCAGGATGCCATGACGGGCTGTACAGCAGTATCCCGCCGTCGCGCCTGCTCTCCGACGCCGCGTTCTCGGCTTCCTTCTCCATCCCGTCCTGGATGGCCTTTCTCATCTTGTTGTAGGCTTCCAAGGATGCCATCAGGGACGCGATCCTGGCCTTATCCCGCGTCATCATGAGGGCCAAGGACTTCGACGGATCGTCGACCCTTCCGGCTGAGTTGATGCGGGGGGCTATCTGGAACGAGACGGCGCTTTGCGAGATTGTGCCGCTGCAAGACTTCAGACACAAGTCCTGCAGGCCGTCGCACTGCGAACGTTCGACCATTTCGAACCCGAGCCCGATCCTGACCAGCGTGCGGTTGTCGCCTGACGCCGGAACCATGTCGGCGACGGTGGCTATGGCGGCGAGAGCCGCCTGCCTGTCGGGGTCGACCTTGTCGGACAGCTCCGCGACCGCCCTGGCAAGCATGTAGCATTCGCCGGCGGCGCACATTTCGGGGCCTTCGACTCTCCAGTTGACATGGGCGTCCGCGGCGGTCGCGAATCTGGCCATGTCAGGAATATGATGGTCGATGACGACGACAGGGCAGCCGAACGTTCTCTTCAACTCCAAAATTTGCCTGTTGGACGACGATCCCGAATCTGCCACGAATATAGCCCCAAGCGGGATCGACGACCATGCCGACGAAACGGACATCACCGTGCCGTCATTGAGCCCGTAGCCTTCCTTCTCGCGCCTGGGGATGAACGGCAGCGGAACGGCGCCGACGTCCTTGCATAGTCTGGCGATGATGGCGGCCGACATGATCCCGTCGGTGTCGTAGTCGCCGACGATGCCGACGGCGGACCCATTCCGTCCGCATTCGCACATGATCTCGGCCGCGCGAGACATGCCGGGTCCGAAAGACGACGGGCTGCTGATGCGGGCCAGCGACGGGGAGTAGAACGCCTTGACGTTCTCGGGCCTGACGCCGCGCTGGGACAGAAGCCTGGCCTCCGTCTCGGGCATTCCGAAACGGAGATGCTCGTCGCGCAGCGACGGATCAAACTGCCTCAAATTCCATTTGCCTTTGGAGCGCATCAAGTTTCAGGCGCGGACGGGATTGCGCGGCTTGCCGCGCTTGGCTTTAGCCAGCGGCTTTTTGGACGCTTCGATTTTCGCCTCAAGCTCCCTGATCTTGCCCGCCATGAATTCCTGCGGGCTGAGCGTCCCTTCGTCCAGGTCGTCCTTTCCGATGGCGATCGTTATGGGATTGTCCTGGCGCTCGAACACCGCGAACGGCATGAGGGTAAGGGCGCTGAGGATGCAGGCGTCCTGCGGGATGATGGGGACGCGCCCGACGCAGATGCTGGCCTCGTTAGCCTGATACAGGTCCAGGACGACGGACAGCAGGCCGTCGTCGGCCAGCATGAGAGAGAACCTTCCGATCGTGACGCCGACGGCCTTCAAAAGTATCTGGACCGTGACGAACATGGATATGGAAGCGTTCGGGTCGGGCTTGAATCCCAGGATGTTCTCGATGCATCCGGCGTAGGCGGCGGTCGTGACGATCGGCAGGAATCGGGAGCATTCCGTGTCCATGAGAACGGCATAAGGGGCGGCGTCCGTCCTGACGATGCCGCTGACGAAATACATGTTGCCTCTGGCGAGATATTCGGCCTGAATATCGGCAGGACTGTCGTTAGAGGCGCCCGCGATCTTTTCTGGAGTGTCCATTGCCTCCATTGTACCACAATTACGATGGGCCGTTCAAGATATTCGGAGCCAGATCGAGGACGACGTACGGATCCTCCCATCCCCACCATTCCGGGATGCCGGTGAAGTTCCCGGGATTCGGCTGTATCTGCACGTAGGCGGGGCCGGTCTCGTCCAGGATGATCAGCGGAAGCTGGTATCCCGAGAACTCGTATTGCGCGTCCTTGACCTGCTGGTCCGTATATGTGTCAAAGCTCATCAGATTATGTCCAGCGTGTCCGACGTCCTGGACGCGATCATGGGGTCGTCGGACTCGTACTGTATGCCCCAGAACCTGTATGCGTCGCAGATCAGCTTCTGCCTGGCGGGAGGAAATTCGGACAGCTTCTTGATCCTCAAGCAGAACACATCAATGATGTCCTGCTGAAGCTGTATCTTGTCCGGCTGCATCCTCGGAGTCGCCATCGAGTATTCTCGCTATTTTTGCTCTGGCCTTTTTACTTAACTTCTCAGGAAGATCGTAGAATACCTTCAGGATAAACGGTCTGGCTTCGTCCATCCCCGTCTTAGGGAACGAATACTGGTGGCCGCTGGGCCGGTCGCCGTCGAGCTTGAGAGACACACATTCCGGGCCTCCGGTTACGCTGAAGGAGCGCGTCAGGTCAGCCAGGACGTCCTTCCACGGCACGCTGCACTCCCTGACAATCGTCCCGTCTCGCAGGACGGACACGCCGTTCTTCGGGTCGGCTGAAGGATATGAGACGACCATGTACAGGTTTCCAGGCTTCGACCCGTCGCCGCTGTCGTTGCCTCCGCCCTCGACGAGTATGACGGATCCCGGCCTCACCTTTTTCGGTATGGACCCGGACGCCTTCGCCTGATGCGACGAATGGCCTTTGCCTCCGCACCGCCTGCACGGCGACGACAGCTTTCCGGTCCCGCGGCACGATCGGCACTGGAACAGCATGCTGCCGCCCGCGCCTCCGCATGACGGGCATGTTGAGCCGGGATCGACGATGATCCCCGATCCTCTGCACGCCGCGCAGGCCACGGCCCTGGAGTATTCGACCGTCTTGACGCACCCCGAATACGCCTCCTGCAGCGTGATCTGAAGCGGCATGCGGATGTCGCGCGCGATCCTCTGCGGCTGGCCGCCGATCCCGAAGTTGAACGTCATGGCGTCGAACATGACGTTGAATATGCCTCCTTCTCCTCCGTACGGCATGCTCCTGAAAAGCCCCTCGTTGTCGTAGTGCGCGCGCTTCTGGGCGTCGGAAAGCACATCGTATGCCTCCGTGACGTCCTTGAACGCCGATTCGGACTCGGAGTCGCCCTGGTTCCGGTCGGGATGGTGCTTCATGGCGAGCCGGCGGTACGCCTTTTTGATCGCGTCAGGGGTCGCGTCCTTCTTCACTCCCAGGACGGCATAGTAGTCCTTATCGGCTCTCATGATGCCGACGCGGCGGGCAGCCTGGCCCGCTTGCGCCTCTTTGCGGAGATGGACCCGTCGCGGGCGGTGGAAACGACGATCCGATCTCCTGGTTCCGGAGTTCCGGCGGACATGGCCGCCGACACCGCGTCCTCGACCCGTTCGGAGACGGCTCTCTCGACGTCCTTGGCGGACGCCTTCTGGTTCAGCGCCGATGACGCCGCCAAGCTGGCCGCCACGGAGCCGGAGAACGACAGGGAAACGCCGTTCTCGGACATTCTCGACGCCAGATCTTTCAGCATGACGTCGGCGATGGACTCAAGGTTGGCGAGCTGCAGGGGGAAGAACGGCACGAACGACCCGATCTTCGTCACAAAGTCGTCCCCGAACCTCTTGCGGCACGCGTCCCTGACGTTCTTCTGCGCGGCATCGAAGTCGGACTGCGACGGGCCGTTCTCGAAGCCGATCTGGGACGGCTTCTTGACGGCGTCCGTCCCGAACGTCATGATGATGATCGCGTGCTGGAAACTGACCTTCCGCCCCTCGGAATCGATGAGCATGCCGTCCGACAGGACGCGCATGAACAGCTTGATGATGTTGGCGTGGGCGTACTCGATCCCGTCGAGAAGGACGACGGAATGCGGCTTCTTCAGCAGGCGGTCGGAAAGCTGGTTCTTCTCCCCGAACCCCACGTATCCCGGAGGGCTGCCGATCAGCTTGCTCTGGAAGTGCCCTTCCTGGTACTCGGACATGTTGATGCGGATGATGGCGTCGTCCGACGAGAACAGCTCCTTGGCGACGACCTCGGCCACGTGCGCCTTCCCGACGGACGGAGGCCCGCCGAACACGAAGCTTCCGATCGGCTTGCCCTTGTGCCTGATTCCGGCGAACGCGTTGCGGATCGACCGCGACACGATCCTGACGGCGCCGTCCTGGCCGAACACGCTCTCGGACAGCCTGCGCTCCACTGAAGCCGCCTTCTGCATGTCGGAGCTGATGATGACGCTCGACGGTATCCCCGACTGGTCGGCGACGACCTTGGCCACCTCGTCCTTCGTGATGACGGGAGGCCGCTCGCCGGCGGCCAGCTTCTTGGCGGCGAAGGCGGCGCAGGCCTCGTCCAGGCAGTCGATCGCCTTGTCGGGGAACTTGCGGTCGAACATGTGGCGCTTGGACAGGTCGACTGACGCCTTGATCGCGTCGTCGGATATGACGCACGCATGGTGGGCCTCGAGGGTCTCCTTGATCCCGTCCAGAATGCGGATCGTGTCGGCATCGGAAGGCTCGTCGACGGGGATGCGCTGGAATCTTCGTTCGAGCGCCCCGTCCTTGCGGAAGTACTTCTTGAATTCCTCGTCGGTGGTCGCCCCGACGCACCTAAGCTCGCCGTTGGCCAGGGCCGGCTTCATGATGTTGGCCGCATCCAGGCCGCCGACGGATCCTCCGGCCCCGAGAATAGTGTGTATCTCGTCGATGAACAGTATGTAGGAAGGATTCTTCCTGAACACCTCGACGATGTTCTTCATTTTCTCCTCAAACTGCCCGCGATACTGCGTCCCCGCGACCACGCTGGCCATGTTGAGGCAGAATATGCGCTTGGTCTTCATCGGCTCCGGAACCAAGCCGGACGCGATCCTCTGCGCGATGCCTTCGACGATGGACGTCTTGCCGACTCCCGGGTCGCCGGTCAGCATGGGGTTGTTCTTCTTGCGCCTGGAAAGCGTCACGATGACGCGGTCCATCTCCTTCTCCCTGCCGATGACGGGGTCGAGCTTGCCGTTCGACGCCGCCTTGGTCAGGTCTCGGCAGTACTTGTCCAGTATGTCCTTGTCGGACGACGGCTTGTTTTTCGACGCCTTGTCGTGCGGAGCGTGGCCCATGGGCGAGTCTGACACCATCTCTTTCGGAGGCTTCTTGGATCCTCCTGGTGGCTGGTCTACTGAGATCATCTGCTTGACCGCGTTCATGAACGAAGCATATGTGACGCCGTGGCCCTCGCATATCATGCTGACCACCGGACTGCGCTTGAGCAGGGACAGAAAAACATGCTGCACGCCGACAACGGGGTCGCCCATGTTGGAGCAGCAGTCGGCAGCGAACGTCAGCACTTGCTTGGACGCATCAGACAGACCCACGGACAGCGTGCATGACGACGGGCCTTTGACGCTGATCGCCTTGTCCAGGTCGCGATGAAGGCTGTCCAAGTTGATCCCGACCACCGACAGCACTTTGGTCACGACGTTCGGACCGGACTCGACGACGGCGGACGCGAACACCTCAGGCGTCATTTCCGTCAGGCCGCATTTGGACGCTTTTTCCTTGGCGAATATCTTGAATCTAAGGTATGCTGAATCCTGCATTGACCCCCCTAGCCGCACAGATCCTGATCTGTTTCCTTGAACGACAGAAACGACTCGATGTCGCCTATCTCCTTGCCGTCATGGTCCGCCAGCGACGCTCCGGCCTTCTTCAGGGATGAAAAGACCTCCCTGATGACCTTCTTGTCGTCGTCGGACATGTCCTGATACCGCCCGAAAACGATTTTCAGCTTTCCGCCGGCGTCCTCAGTCGACAGCAGCAGCCGTCCTTTCGAGTCTCGCACCGTCGTCAGTTTTCTGTTCTTTTTCACATTTTTTGCTCCACTCTAAAAACATCCTAGCCGTGGACACCTCGTCCGCGCATCTCGACGCCTCCGCCAGCGCGTCCTTCGCGCGGGCGGCGTCAACGGCGTTGTTCTCTGGCCGGGTCAGGCACTCCAGCGCGCAGGATAATGCCGAGATCATTTTCTCGTGGCCGTAGGCGCAGGTCATGATATGCCGATCAATATTGCGCCCGTCCGTGATGCTGGACCATCTGCCCACGATCTTTTTAGCGATGATGCTGCCGCATAAGGCCGCTGTCGACTTCGCGTGGCCCGCCACGACATCGTCAATGAACGACCACGCTTCGGACTCCTGATAGCCTTCTCCGAGCGAGAACGCATCGGGAATCGGCACCGTTGCCAGCAGCCCGCTGTTGGCGACCAGAATCGGATGAGGATAATAAGTGCACGCGATCCCTTCCGACTTCCTGATGTCATGAGACGGAGGTATTTCTCCGACCACGATTCTTCTGACCGACTCGGCGTAGGCGCCCGGAGGAGACCCTCCGTCTTCGGGATGGGCCGACTTCCACAGGTCGCTGGCGACCTTGACTGACGCGTCTGACGCGATGCTTCTCAGCTCGCCGACGGATTCTGCAAGGACGCCGTACATCTTCTCCAGGTCGGACCGGAGCCCCTGAAGCTTCTCCGCCCAGTGCGGATAGGCTGACTGCGGCATGAACAGCCCGCGGCTGGTCTTGATCGTATGAAGGGCCAGTTCCTGCCTGGCCGCAACGCGGATTTTCTTCAGCTTGTTGAACACGGCCGGGGGAACAAGACATACGTCTCCGACGCCCTGAATTTTCCCGAGTCCTTGGAATATGTCGGGGGATGACCCGCATTCCCATCCTCGGAACTCCATCCGAATCATGAGCCCTTGCGACATGATGTCTACGGCTGCTTGTACGGCTTCGTGCATGTTTGTTTCAATCCACGCACCTCGTGCGGGGTGCGACCAGCTACTTCTGCGGAGCATCCATTTCGGCTATCTGCTTGAGCGTCTCGTTCAGCGACGCTATCTGCTTTTCGACGTCGGTTCTGCACGCCTTGTTCAGCTTGCTTCTGACCGACGCCAAGGCGTGCGACATGGCCTTGGCCGCGTTGATGTCGAGCTTTCCTCCCGACGACACCGCCTTCATGACGAAGTCTTTGAGTGCGGTTTCTGTCGGATTCTCGGGGGCCTGATCGGCGGCCTTATGCGCTTCTTTCTTTTCTGGTTCGCTCATTTTCGTCCTCCTTCGGGTTTAAGAAATACAGCACGGACGTATGCGTCCGGCTTGTGATCATCTTGCTTGGAAAGCCGAAAAAGCACGCCCGTCTTGCCTCATTATACCATATCCACTCGCCCTGCGGGATAAAACCGCACTCCTTCATGATGTCGCTTGAAATGTGCGTCAGGAACACGTACTCTCCGTCCAGATAGGCATCCTCCATGAAGAACGCCATGTACTTTCCCGGCTTGAGTATGAGCCTGGCCATCCTCCCGAATCGCGCCATGAATTTCTTCCAGTCGTCGATGGTGTCGAAATGGCAAGTCCCGTAAGGAAGCATAGGACGCTGCGTGCTGCCCTTGCCCTTCCACCATCTGCTTGACTTCCGTCTTTCGTCCAAATTGAACCATGGAGGATCGGTAAGAATCATGTCGGCTTGAGGACAAGGATGAACAAACTCGCTGCCGAAATACATCTCCTTATCGAAGGGCTCATATTCCTTGAAGAAATCGGCGCACTTGATCGCAGCGACGTCGTACGGAGAGACAAACAGGTCGGCGCTGCGCAGGCACACCCTCCCGTAGGCGTCGACCTGTTCGGGATCGATCTCGCATCCGACAGCCTTGCGCCCGGCCATCTGGGCGCCCATCAGGACCCCTCCGGTGCCCGCAAAGGGGTCGAACACGACGTCGCCGGACTTGGAAAGGTTCTCGACGATGTCGCGGCACAGTTCCGGAGGCTTGCACGACTTGTTGAACTTCCTGCGCAGGTCATGCAGGTGCTTTCCGCGCCCGAAGTTCCGCTTCATCACGCTTTTCGACCGGAACAGCCACTGGCTGGCTGTCAGGTCATTTATCTTGCTGTGGAGCTTGATTCTCATGTTTTTGCGACTCGGCTTCGTTTTCCAGGCCGGCTGACAATTCGGCGACCTTGGCAAACCGGACCGACATGTCCTTAAAAGTTCCGCTGGAGCGGACGTCGCCCATGGAATAGCATCCGACAAACATGTCGATGCCGCAATGCTGGAACATCTTGATGGTGGGACGCCAGTCGTACCTGTCGGTCGGCTCGAATCTCACCGTCGCCATGATGACGGCTTTGATGCGGGCGTTGATAATGGCCTGCGCGCAGAACGAACAAGGAAAGTATCCGCGTTCGGAATACAGGTACATTCTCGACCCGACAAGATCATGGCGATGAGGGCAGTTGCTGATCGCGTTGTTTTCCGCATGGATGACGTATGGAATCTTCTCCATGTAGCTTTGTTCTTCGTGCCTGTTCCAAGGAAAATCGTCGTCCGAGCACCCCAGAGGAAGCCCGTTATACCCGACGGAAAGTATCCTGTCGTTCTGGTCGACGATGCAGGCGCCGTTCTGGGTGTCAGGATCCTTGCTTCTCATCGACATGATCGCGGCGACGCTTAAGAACGCGGAGTCCTTGGTTATGTATCCCTGTCTTTTCTTCCGGGCATTCTTCATGAAGTCTTCAAGCTCGCCCATTCCTCGGATATTGGAAAGGTCAATATACATTATTTTCTCCGCTTTGTTCACCAATGCTGCGGACCGCCCCGTGCGACGCGATCATCATCAGGGCGTCGCGCCCGACGGCATCGATGCCCGCCACGTCCTGCGCGTCCAGCATTCGGTTCATCCTCCAGTACGCGTCCGCCACCCACTTCATGCTGTCGCCGTTCCTGGACCTCAGCAGCCTCCTGCAGTTGGACGCCGCCACGAAGTGCGCGCATTCAAGCCGCTTGTTCTCGTCGATGGTCACCTTGGCCTCGGTGACGGCTTTCGTCAGCATCTCCGAACCGATCTCGACCCCGCACTGCTCGGCGACCATCAGCATGGCCTCGTAGGGATGTTCCAGAGAGAAGTACGCTCTGCAGAAGTCGATGATCGTTCCTCCGCTATGGCATCCGAAGCAGTGGTAGACCCATATGCCGTTGTCGTGTCTGGCTACATGGAACGACGGCTTGGTCTCGTCGTGCCACGGCATCGGGCATTTCGACATCCACCCCCTGCGCGTTCCCGACATGGACGTTCCGGAAACCTTCTCGACGAAGGCCGCCAGGTCGATCTTCTTGACGGCGTCGTACAGGTACGCCGCAACGGCCTTGTTGGACATGATGGAATGCCTTGTCATGGCGTCCGCTGCTCCTGTGCTTCGACGGGCTTCTGGTCGTTAGCGGGTGGAGGTTCAGGCTGTTTTTGTTCCGGAACCGCCTGCTCTTCCGCCGGCTTCCGGTCGGCTGAGACAGGAAGGATCGCCGGAAATTCCGCGGTGAAGAAATAGTCCATAATCCCTCTCGTGTCCTGGTCGCCGATGCGGGAGTCCTGCTTGACCATGCCGTCCTTTTCGACCGCGGACGCCGCCTCGGCATCCGCCTTCCTGAGCTTCTTGGCCATCTCGGGATCGGCGACGACCTTCTTGATGTTGTCGTATCCCGCGCGGTCCGGAAAGTCCTCCATCCTGCCGCTGTTGGGGTCGTAAGCCAGCTCGCATTTTGACGCGTCGATTCCCTGCCGGTTCTTGAGGTTGAATACGACGGCCTTGTCCTTCGTCGGCGGAACCCATAAGGACAGCATGTGGTCGGCCGCGCCGGAGATTTCCTTCGAACCGCTGACGTCGCTCTTATACATCTGGACGTTGTCGGTTCCCTTCATCCCGGCCTCGTTCAGCTTCTTGGACCTCTCCGTCTTGATCTGCTGGGCGGTGGCCGTAAAGACCTTTCTCGATCTTCCCCACGCGCGGAACATGCTGGAGACGTGCGCCAGCTCCAGGTCCGGACGCCCAGGATAAGACTTCTCCTTGCCCACCACCTGGAGGTAGTCGACGAAGACGGCGTCGATTTTGTGCTTGGCCATGATCTGCTCGACCAGCCTGCATATCTCCTTTCGGCTGGTTCCTTCAAGAACCTGAATGATGTGCAGGTTCTTTGACATCATCGTCTTCATGTCGTCCTTGGCGGCGCTGAGCTCCTTGATGATGAAGTCGCACAGCCCGGTCTCGACGTCCTTGCCTCCCTCGAATATCCTGTTCTGGTTCACGGCGGAATGTATCGTCAGGAGCCTCTCGGCGATGTCGGCGGCCGGCGACTCTATGGTCACGAACGCGACGCCGTGGCCGCGCATGGCGAAGTTCCTGGCCAGGTTCAGCATGAAGGTGGTCTTGCCTCCACCCTCCGTGGCGATGATGACCAGATATCGGGATGGTCTGAAGCCGTGGAACTCCTTGTCTATCTTCTTGAATCCCGACAGCATGCCTCTGTACTTCTCCGGATGCTCGCGGCGGTCCATGACGCTAGGCATGACGTCGTTTTCAAGCAGATCGTCCAGACCGAAAGACCGATTGAAGGCCCCTTCGCCCATGAACTGCACCCCGTTGATATCCTCCATCATCGACTGGCAGAGCTCCTTCTGCCCCGCCGACGAGTTTAAAATAAGCCCGTGATACTTCGTGCTGATTCCGAAGAAGCTGGCCTGGAGCCATCTGTCCTCGATGGCGTCCATCAGGGACGAGAAGTCGTCGTCGTAGACGATCTCCGCGTATATCGAGTCGAAGGCGCTGCGGTATTTCGCGGCCTCCTCGTCGCCGAAAGTCCTCACCGCAATGGACTCGAAGGAGTTTCGGGTCAGCAGCGCCCCGTCGTGCTCCTCGCGGTATCTCACCATCACGGAATAGATTCCGCGGCAGTAAGGCGACGCGAAATGTTCGGGAGACAATCCTCTCTCCACCGCCTGCGAAAAAAGGGCTTTGTTCTTGAGCATGAGGGACACAAGCCTCGGCTCCTCGATCTTCGCGGTCGCGAGAACCTTCTCGTTGGGAAACTTTTCAAGAATACTTTGATGGTCGTCAGGCATTCTGATCCTTCGTTCCTTTCGGCATGTCGACCGCGCGCAGCCGGCATATGCGGTTGACCATGCTGTGCTTTTCCTTCAGCACGGTCTCGATCTGCTTTCCAATCATGGATTTCACGTCCCAAGCTTCGGAAGGCGTCGTCAGGACGAACGCGGTAGGCTTGCCTCCGGAACGGCGCCCTTTTATCACGGAGTCGAACAGGTTGCATCCGTCCCCCGAGTCGCGGAACGAACAGTCGCTGGACAGGTCCGATATCATCAGGAACGGGGTCTCCAGCATCCGGTTCCTGACACTGAATCTTTCATCATCGAAGCTGTTGAATACGGGTATGATGTTGAACATGGACACGTCCTCGGCCGCATCGGTGTCCGAGCCTACTCCGGAGAATATTCCTCCCATGAGAACGACCCTTGACAGAACATGCCTTGAAGTGTCGTCGCCGCCGTCTATGACGATGATGGATCCGTCTCCGCTGTCGAATCTCGACGCCCATTCCATCGGACTATCGACGATGTAGTCCGCTACCACGGCCCTTTCGCTTATTGCATCGTTGTAGTATGACGGGTCCAGAAGCTTCTGAACGTCCAAGGATTTGATGATCCTGATGTCGTCGACGATTCCAAAGGACGTCAGCAGGGCATCTAGCCTCTTGGCTTCCGAGACGCATATCTTGACCCTGTTGCGCTGGTCGGCTCTTGCCGCCAGCGGGGTGTCATATTCCGAAGCGTATTCGCTGTTCATGACGGTTTCACTCCGTTAAAAAACGCTTCGATCGCCGACTTGTCGGCCTTGCCTTGATCTCCGTCCGAAAGCTGCGATGATGCCAATTCAGGGAACTTCTCCTGCCAGTCAGACAAAAAGGCCGCCGCCTTCGACGCCCGTCCGACGAAATACTTTCTCGTCGCCGCGCAGATGCACAGAAAAGTCTCGGAAGAAGGCTGCCCTTGGTCGCGCGACTCCTTGATCGCCTCTTGGATGACGCGCTCCGCCGTCTCCCTTCCGAACATGGGCACCAGATAGTTCCCCACTATGACTACCCCGAAGATTCGGCATCCTCTCACGACGGATGCCACGGAAACGGATGCCTTGTCTCCGACCATGAGCCTGACTGCGTCCCCTATCGGATCTCCGCTTTCCTTCTTTCTCGCCATGACGTTCCCGGTCGACGGGCGGAATCTTTTGAACGACTCCCATGTCTTCAGCATGTTTTTGATTCGGATGCCGTATCGGTCGACGTCCTCCTTCTTCAGTTTGGACAAGTACCACGCCGTCCAGGACCGGAAGGTCTCCTGGTTGCGGCACCCCTTGGACTGAAGCAGATCAAGCAGCGCCCCTGCGGCCGATATTTCAGCCGCCTCTTTCTCGAATTTTGCAAACGAGCAATTAGGAAACTTGGATTCCGCTTTTCTCTTGAACGCGACGTAGGCGCTTTTCGGGGAATCGATAGGACTTCGATCCCTGCCGGTCCGGCATCCCGAAAGGGATTTGGACACGTCGCTCCATTGAAGCTGTTCAGGATCGATAATTTCTTTCTTCATCGACGTACATATTGTCGTCGTTTTTCTTCCGGGGATGCTTCCGGGAGAGAACTCCCTGGACAGCCTCTGGATGTCGTGTTCCGCGTTCACTGAACTGCAGGAAGCAACTTGAACATCGACCTCGGTGTCTTGGGTACTCTCGTTCATCGCCAGCATTATACACGGTTCTTCGTCGATCATGCAAGATTCTTTTTCATCGGTCTTTTCTCGATTTTGAGTACTGATATCTTTCTGGATGGTATCTATATCTACTCTTAACGTATCTATAGGCGCACAACTCTGCACAACCAACTCATTGCCTTTCAACACGTTATCCCCTGCAGACCCCCCTTCATCGACCCTCAATTTGGAGGGATGATGAGCTTCATTGACCCTCAATTTGGAGGGATGATGAGCTTCATCGACCCTCAATTTGGAGGGATGATGAGCTTCATCGACCCTCAATTTGGAGGGTCGATGAAATTCGTCTTCGCGTCCTGAAATCTCGCCAGAATCTGGTTTCTCCAATATTGTTCTGATCCATTGCTTGCATGTCGGAGGTATCTTCAGCTTCAAGATGAAATCCGTGTCAACATCGATCCCGCTGTACGGCTGCAGGTCTCTTTCTATGATGCTGCCTATTTCGGTCAAATATGACGACGTGCTGAACGACTTGTTGAACTTCGGAATGCGTTTTCTTGACTCATCGGTCATTCTGTCTATCAGTCCTCCTATGAAATCAGAACAGAAGGACTCGGATATTTTAGAGACGATGGCCCCGCGTTCGTCGTCCGAAAGGCAGCTGAGCCTTTTGCCGGGATGCAGGTCGCTCATCATCCCCTTCAGCATGCAGTAGCGGGCGTCGGGATACGATCGGATCATCGTGAGAACCGTCCGCGGGCATATGACCAAAGGGCGTTTCGGGGCGTCCATCATGCCAGGAGACAGGAATCCGTTTTGAAACACGGACCATTGAAACACGTTTCTTTCGTAGGTGCATATCGAGAAGGACGCATGCAGACACCTGACTGAAAACCTATGAAACACAGCCCCGTCGACAAGCTGCGACACCGAACGCGTGCATTTTCCGACTGAATTTTTGGACGGCTCCAGGTCTGGCCGCACGCCGAGAAGTATCTCGTTGCCGTCCAGGGTCCTCGTCCATCTTCTGTTGTTTGAGCTGACAATATGCGTCGACCCGTTTTCCCTGCGGATATAGACGCGCCTTAAGGACTCGTTGTATAGGAACCTGGCGACGGCCGAAACGCGGCTGTCCAGACACCAGTATCCCATCTCTATGGCGTTGCTTCGCCTTTGGAACACGGCATTGGTGTCGCTGCTTCCCATGAAAGAATGGCCGAATTGTTCTAGGCTTTTCATCGCGCCAGGACGAGATACTCGTTCTCTTTGTTCTCGCCCCCTCCTGTTTTGCGGTAATTGTACCGGTATCTTACCGGACGGACGTCTATTTTCGTCCTGAATCTGCGGATGATGGCGCTGATGTCATCTATGGACGCGAACGAACTTTCGTTGAAGCTGATCAGCCACGACGGGAACTTGCGGCACAAGTCCAGCATGCTTTCGAAGTTGGATTGATAAGCCTTCTTGTCTCTGAACCTTCTGAAAGCATCCTTGGTGCCGTCCAGATCATCAATGGACGGGCCGCGAATGTACTCCTCGCAGACCCTGTAAAGAGAAGCGTAATCGCTGCTGTCCCCTCCGTACGGCGGGTCAAAATAAGCCAAGTCGGCGTCGACTCTGCCGGATTCCAGCAGCTTCAGGATGTCGCAGTTGTAAACTGTGCCCGTCGGCATGCTCCCGATGTGGGCGATCATGGACGAACCCGGATGATGGTTTTCGTCCAAGGAAGCCAGTATGTCGTCGGCTATCGTCTTGCTGGTCTTTTGCTGGCGCTTGTCTATCCGCGACAGCGTTTGTCCGCTATAGTATCTTCCTCCAGAAAAGCATCTGTGAAGAACATGATTGCAGACAAAATGCATGAAGAAAGCGGATGCCAGCATGTCGCCCGGGCTGGAGACATCCTTGCCTGTTCCTCCGACGAATTTCGGCGACCCGTCCAATCCGAGGCCCGTGAAGGTTCCTGATCGCCCCATCTTCGACTGCAGGAAGTTGTGTCGGATGACGTCAAGCAGCCTTGCCTCGTCATCCGTGAAGAACTTCTCGTACCTCCCTTGGACGAATTTGGGAGCGGCCTGTCCGCTGTCCTTCGTCAGCTCGATGGCGGCGCTTCTTGAAAGGGGTATCTTGTCGCACATCAGGTAGAAGACAGCCCCCGACGAAGAGAACGACAGCAGGTCGTTGGCAACGACCTTCTTACCCATGGATCTGAAGACGGACGACACAACCGAGCTTCCGCAGAAGGCGTCGAACACGGTATCGTACTTGATATTGTTGTCGTGAAGAACGGACAGGATGTTCTCCAGAAGCTTCTTCTTGTTGCCTACATAGTTGATAGGCATGGACCGCAGAAGCTTCAGGACGGTGGTGGTGAGAATGTCGTACGGCACGTTCGGATCGCCGCTTCCGTCCAAATCAAAAAGGTTTGGCACAGTGTTATTCATGTTCAACTGGACGCGAACAAATTCGACGTCGAAGTTCCGTCAAGAAGGTCGTCTATGCCGGACATTATAGTGCTTGGCGTGAAATCCGATATGGAAAACTCAGGTTCCTCCGCCAGAAGTCTTCTGACCCTGCTGCCGTGTTCCTTCAGATACTTGCATTTGTGGTGGAACAGGAAAACCAGGGCTCTTTTCTTGCCCGGGAACGTTCTCAGGGTCCTTCCGACACGCTGGTAGCATCTCGTAACCGACTTTCCTCCTCCAGCGATGATCGCGGATCCAAGCCTTTCGATGTCCAGCCCTTCGTCAGCCAAGGTGGTGGCTATGGCACCAGGTATGATGCCAGCCTTCAGATCGTCTATGGCCTGCTTGCGTTTCTTTCTCGGCATGTCGCCGCGGATAAAGGGAATTGAATTGTGCCTGATTTTAAGGCTTTCTCCGTGGTCGTACTGCTGCACAAGCGTCAGAAACGGTATGTTTCTGGATTCCATCTTGCAGGCTAAGGCAACCACCAAGTTGTTCAAGTCTGCGTTTTGGACGATTCTCTCCTTGTAGATTGACGGATACATCATGAAGCTTGTGTTCCCTGGCACAGCGATATTGAAGATATACGGCTTGACCAAATATCCGTTTTTGATCAGCCAGGACGCCGATATGGACACAAGAGTCTTGCCGAACAGGGCCTGAAGCATCATTTCCGCCCCGTCCTCCCTGAAAGGCGTCGCAGACCCCCCAAAACGCCAATAGGCGCCCTTGGCGAACTCAAGAACCTCCTGACATGTCCTGGCGGCCGCGTGATGCACCTCGTCGAAATAGACCCCCTTGGCGTCGGCTATAAGGGCTGCTACCGCATCCGCTTGATCTGATCCGGCGTTGTCTATGGTTGCGTCATCCCAAGAGTCATCCTCGTCGTATTTGTAGGCGTTCAAGTCGACGTTCTTGTCCTTCCAGTGGATTGCCCTGATGGCGGTCTGGACGGTCATGACCGTGACAGGCTGGATGTCTATTTGCCCGTCGCCGACGATCCCTACGGACACATTCAGGCAGTCCGACAGGCATTGCTGCGCCTGCTCCAGAAGATCCTTGGAAAGGACGAAGAAGATGAACGGGCTGGTTTTGATTCCTCCGATCAGCTTGGTCACCATGTATGTCTTGCCGGCCCCCGTGGCGCTTTGAATGATGCCTCGCGTGGCCTTGAGACATTTGTTGACCGTGAAGTTCTGATACAGGCGGTCCTCTTTCGGAGACTTCGGAGAGAAAAGATTGTAGGGAAGGTTTTGGGCTGGAGCCTGCCTGCGGTCTTCAAGGGAGTACTCGACGCCGGCCTTGTCGAGGATGTCTCGGACGACGGACATCATTCCGGTATAGAACTTGTTGCCTTCAGACGGCCAGAATAGCTTGCATACGCCGTCCCAGTCTCCGAACTCGCCGGTGCGGAAGTATGCGTCCTTGATGCGATAGGACAGCTTGGACATCAGCGACGATCGGACGACGTCATCCAAAGGCCCGTAGACGCGCGAGAAAATGTTGTTGGCTACGATTTTGACAGACATCGGGCACCATTGTTGCAGCAAAGCAGGCCGTTCGTCAAGAATTTGTTTTTACGTTTTTGCCCTTCGTTCGGATCCGTAGAATACAACATTCTTTTCGTCCGGTGCCGTAGAACAGGATATCATCTCCATCGCCGAGCCGCATTTCGGGCACGTCTTCGAATCGTCGGTGCCGGCTTCGCTGACGGTTGAATATCCGCATTCGATGTTGCTGCACCTGAACATGCACTTCGACACCGCAACAAAACCTGAACAATTACATCTCTTATGCAGAGTCACTGGTTGTCACCCCCTTCGATTTTCTGTTGATTTTCCTAATGATTTCGTCCGTGAGATTGTTCTCTCGTGCCTGAATGTCCTTCGCGAACACGGCCTTTGCTTGTCCGCCTTTTCTTAAAAAATCAACGAACGAATGAACATCCGGGCACGCGTTCCTATAATGGAGATCGATGCCTGCGTTGCATCTCGGGCATATGGCCATGACGTAGAAATCCCCGAAATGCTGGGCGTTCAGCTTCATGCCGAAGGACATGATGTCGTACATGCTTATCGGAAGACCGCAGGACGGACATAAGCACACCTGGGACATCCATTTCGGCAGACGGGCGCGGCGGATCATGCTTCGATGAACCCGCCTCAAGACCTTCCTTGGTATTTTAACTCCCTGCATGGGTCTTTCCGTGATTGCCCGACAAGGATTTGGCCAAGTCGAGCGCACTTTGCGTCTCAGCATGCGAGCCTATGATGTTCTGTAGGAAGCCGACCGCGCGCTTCATCGCGACGCAGGCATCCCTGAGCTTCCACTTCTCGGCTTCCGATAGGGAGTCGACGAAGCTGGTGTCGCGATGGACGTCCTTCAATATGCGCCACAAATCCCTGTAGGCGTAGACGAACTGACCGGTGCGGATCGAGCTTTCCGCCTGCTGCAGCCGGCACACGATGTCGTCCAGCTTAGCTTGGGACGTTTCTTTTTGGGATGGCGTTTCCTGGTTCATCTCGGCCATTATAGCTCAAGTTCGTCGGGATCGAACAATATTTCGTCAGCGGAGCCGGAATCGAACTTGTTTTCTTCCATGGCTTTTTGAACGTCCTTTTCCACGGACGCCTGATATTCCTCTTCCTTCATCTCCTTCGCGGCATCGTTGAGTATCTCCATATACTTCTTGGCTATCCTAATGTTCGACGCCGTGACCTTGTCCTGCAGCATCTGGTTCAGTATCTCCTCCTTCGACATTCCGATGCCCATGAGATACTTGAACTGCGCCTTGTGGGCCAGACGTTCATCCTTGTTGTCCAGATACTTCAAAAATTCGTCCTCGCTGTCGCCCTTGGCTACTTCCTCTTTCGTCACCTCGCGAGGGTCGCTGACCCACAGCATGGAGTTGATATGATGGCGGTACTCGTGGACGATGATATGCGTCCTGTCGGCGATATTGGGCTGTTCCGCGTCGTCGATCGCGATGATCGGCGGCGACACCATGAACCCGGGCATCAGCTCGAACGGGACGGCTATTCCCGCGGCCTGCATACGCTTTCTGTCGTAGTATGCTCCCGAAGCCCCTGTGACGCGCGTCCAAGGACCGACGATGACGTCCAGATCGTCGAACCGGATCGTTTTTTCAGGGGTGGTCATGGCCCGGCACAGCCTGCGGATGATGTCGGACGCTTGCGGATAGTCGGATATCTTCTTCCTTTCGAAGAAAATCTCGGTCTCGGCGATCTCCTTGAACGGGGCTGTTTTTTCAAGCTTGTGCACAGCGGCGACGTCGTTCTGGATCATGCGGGTGCTGCGGTGAGCCGCGGCCGCGAACGCGGCAGGATCGGACGCCATCTTTATGGACCGGGTGTTCGGATCATATTGCGACGCGAAGAAAGCCCCTTGGACTCCCAGAACCTTCTCGGCAAGCGCCTCGGAAATGTAAAAAGGAGTCTTGATGGTGACCATGGACGTCGTCGGATCGAAATGCATGACTTGAAATATAGGGGGCTGTCCGGAAACATCCAAAGGCCTGTCGGGGTCGCCCGGCCTGAACGACATCGGGAACTCCTTCGTGTAGGCGAACGAATAATAGTACGGGTTCGCGCTCGGATCCGCATAGCCGTCCTTCGCCAGAAGCTTCGCGGCGTTATACAGGTACGACCCCTTATAGATCAAGTCCCTGAAGTTGGCGACGTTGTCCTCGGACAACATCCATGTGCACAGTTCCTTGAACGACCATCCGACATACATCAGGTATTTGATGGCCGCTACATCTTTGTTCTCGGGCGACGTGGCTTTGGATTCTCCGGATTCCTCGAAAAACTCCTTGTGCAGGGTGACGACAAGCCTCTCCTTGTCTCCCGCCGATGTTTTGGCGTCCTTCGATATATTCAGCAGGATGAACGGCGTCTTCTGGCTGGCGAGAAACACATCCTCCTGATTTTCTTTTTCTCCGCGCCGGGCGTAGAACTCGACGTAAGGGCCTGCCGACTTGCCGACGTACGTCCCCTGCGTCATCTTGGCTTTCTCCGGCTCCGGAAGCCTCGATACCGTCAAGGGCATGACCGACAGATCAGCCTCGACAACAGGCAGGTTCAGGTGCTGTTCAGCCGTGCCTTTTTTGACGTGCTGCGCGACGAATTGGGCGGCGGAAGGAAAGTCCGCGATTTTTTTGATTCGGATGGTGTGAAGAGGATCTCCGCTGATGATCGGCGCCATCGGAAGCGGACCGACCAGCTTTTCGGCCTGGAGCCTGATGGCATAGAGCAGCGCCCGCGTCTGATCGTCCGTCTCGATCTCCTTAACATCCTCCATGTCAGGCAGATACAGGCGCCCGGACGCCAGATCGAGGCAGATGTGGAGAACAGGACCGGAATAGGGAGGAACGCCGCGGCGGTATCTGTCAGCGTCGTACTGCTGCCTGGCGTCTCCCGCTGACATTGAGAACGGCATGGTTAGGACCACTGGCGTCTTGGATTTGTCGTCCTGAAAGGCGTAGAAGTTGACGAAATGATTCCGCCTTTTATCCGACCAAGAAAGCTTGATGATGTTCATTGCCTACCGCCGCAAGTATGGTTTCTGACGCCGGTTCTCAAGGCTTATTGTTCGACGGTCGAGGCTTCTAAACCTTGCGGAATTCCAGCACGGGTTCGGCGTCAGGGGCGTTCCATCCGTCCAGGTTCTTTCTGGGCGAGTACGACTTTCCGCCGATCGAACACCGGCATTCTTCGATGTTCACCAGCGATATGAAGGCCTTGCCGTCGAAAATGTTGCAGTATCCGAATCCGCGCATCCATTGGGACGCATCGATCTCGTTGTAGCCCTGATCCATTATCCCGGAGAAGCCGACCATATAGCAGCCTTTGCGGATGCGAGGATAATGCAGGTTGCCCATAATGGTGTTGGTTCCGAACGTATGCTCGACCTTGTCCATTTTCGATCCGTTCTGCCCGTACATTTTCTGGTCGCCGTGTATGAACTTCGCCGCGCCGAAATGCAGGACCCTCTTGAGAGGCACAAGATTGATGTTCATCTGCTTCGTCCCAAGCAGCATGTTCACGTCCAGCATGCTGGCCATCTGGGGATACTGCCCGACGAAGTCGTCTATGAACCTCTCGTGATTTCCAAGAAGCATATGGGCGTTAGGAGCCCAAAAACGCATTCTCGACAGGATGTGGCGGCAGATTCTGACGTCGGACAGAAAGTCGCCGCGCGTCGGGCCGTGAGTCCTCTCCATGATGTGATGATTGATCGCCCGATTGTCCAGGGCGTCGCCGACGTTGACCGCGGTCGACGGGCGATAGTCCTTGCAGAACTGTTCCTGGATGTCCAGAACTTGGCGGTCATGATGCGGCACATGAAGGTCGCCGTTGAAGAATATCTTGTCGTCGGGCTTGTAGCATCCGTCTTGAGTTATGATCTTGTCGAAATAGGACGTCGTGTAGCCTCGGGATGTGCCCCGAATCCTGCACGGATGAATCGTGTAGCCGCCGTCGCTTTCGACGTCGACGACCAGCAGGCCCTGTTCCCAGGATGACGACAGCCTTTCTTGGCGGTTGTACTTCGAGTAACCGAACGGATGGGCGACCCTGACCTGCGGAATGCCGTTCGGCATGCGGATTTCCTTGAGAACCTTGTTGATGTGGCGTTCGCACAGGCATCCTGGGCTGGTGATGATGCGTTCGCCGTACGTGGCGTACTGCTCCGGCTCCCTGTACTGGCAGGGCTTGAACATCTCGTGCCGATGGCTGTTGATCACGCAGCACATTCCCGGAAGGATGTTCTGGTCTATGTTCCCGACGAACTTGGCGCTGAAGTCGTTGACGTCGTACTGGCTGCCGACGACCAGCTTGCCCAGGCATACCCTTTCGCGGTAGACGTCGTAGCGGTGCTTCTGCCTCTTCAGGCTGCCGAGCTCCGGGCGCATGCCCACGACGACCAGATTCGGCACATTCTGCCACAGATAGCTGACGTCGTCATCGTCGTCGAACATGTGCCCGATATGGACGACCGCGTCGATATTCAGTTCCTTGATGACGCGTTCAAACAGGTCGAACATTCCGCTGCGGGTATGCTTCCCGTGCGAGTCTCCGACGACCAGATAGCGGCCCTTGCCGAACTTCTTCTGTTCGGGATACGTCATGCCGAGGCTTTCGAACTTCTTGTAGGCGAGCTTCTTCATCGCCTGAAACGGCATGGGCAGATCCTTCTCGGTGAAGTCGATCTGGGCCGCATCGTAGGCCTCGCGAAGCTTCTTGATGAAAGTTCTCTCGTCGATCAGCTTGAAACGCTCGAAGCTGCCGCGCGCCATGCCGCATATGTAGTCGATGAACTTCTCCAGGAAGGCCTCTTTTCTCCGCTTGCTGCGCTCCTTGTCCTCGTTCTGGCATATCCTGTCAACCCATTCGTCTTCCTTGGGCTTCTTGTCCACCTTCTTGTCCGCCTTCTTGTCCTGGCTGGACGGTATCCACTGCATCAGATCCCAGTCCGCCACCTGATATTGCCGTTCGCAGGATATCGGAGACCTCCCAAGCAGTTCGCCGATCTCGATGAAGCTCATGCCGCGGTCGTGGCGCCGGTTGTACAGGATGGCGAGCTCGCTTTTCTCCCAGGGGCGGCTGTTCCGATTTTCAGGACCGCATCCTGACAGGATATGCTTCGGATCAATCCGCGCATACTTGATTCGGCACGAGCCTTCGCTTTTGCCGAGCTGCCGCGCCGCCTTGCGAAAGGCGATGCCTTTTTCTTTCCAGCTTGTTTTTCCTTGAATGGCTTTGAAGAGCGACAGGATTTCATCTTGTGTCCATCTCATGGAGGCTCCTTTGTTTTTGCGGCGGCATTATACAACAATCCTGGCGCGTCCGCCACAAAACTCCATCACATGGCCATGTAGGAGAAGCTGACGACCGTGCTGATGGGCACATGGGCATAGCTGACAATGAATCCCGTGCTCGTATATCCGGAGACCCAGATGGATGACGCCCCTCGATAGGGCATCAAGGACGACGAGCTGGTCGATTCGGATGACGAAGATTTCGATGACATGCTCTGAGACGACTCCGACTCGGTTACGGTGCTCGTGGAAGACGACGACTCGTTCGACGACGATGACTCGCTGGACGAACTTTTGGACGACTTGGACGACGAAGACTTGCTGGACTTCGACGACAGCGACGACAGGCTCTGCGAACTGCTCGATTTCGAGCTGGGCGACTGCGAACTGAGCGACGAACGCAGGCTGGACGAGGATGCCGAGCTCAGCGACGACGAGCTGGCCAGCTCGCGGAACATCGACGCCGGCGTGTAGTATATCGTCAGCGTGACGCGGAAATCGCCCAGAGACGAGCTGCTGGACGACGTGGACGAAGACGATTCCGACGATAACGACTGGGAAGAGGACGACGAAGACGACGAAGATGACGATGAGGAGGACGAGCTGGACGTCGCAACGCTGCAGCTTGACGAACTTGAATTCTTCGACGACGACGTTGATGAGCTTGAATTCCAGGAACTGGAGCTGGACTTTGACGACGTGGACGACGACGACTTCGAACTGAGGCTGAGCGATGTCGACGTGGACGTAGACGAGCTGCTGATGGAACTCGTGGACGACGAAGACCTGGAGCTCAGAGAGCTTTTCGAGGATTTGGACGACGACTTGCTGGACGACGACGACTTCGAACTTTTCGACGACGACAGGCTGGTGGACAAGGTCGCCGAACTTGAGCTCGAAGAGTTGCTGGCGGACGACTGCGTCGTCAGCGACTGAGAGGAAAGCGACTTGCTTGTCGACGACAGCGACGACGCCGACACCGTGCTCGGGGACGACGCGCTCAGCGTGGACGTCGACGACGAAGACGAGCTCTTCAAGGAGTCGTCTATGGCGGCAAAAACGTACAATCGGTCGTCGGGATTGAGCACAAGCGAGTCGGTGACCAGCACGCGCCTAGTCAGGTCGGCCGTCCTGGAGATGATGTTGCGCCCGTACCCGTCTATCCTCGCCGTGATCGAATACTGTCGGAGAGTGGTGTGCCGGCTGAAGTCCAGCTGCATCTGGTGGATGACCGTCGGCTCGTCCTTCTGGAAGATGTAATAGAAGTCCTCTACGGTCAGGTCGAAGTTCCTGACCTCCATCTGGGTGACGTACATGGAGCTGGCGCTGTTCTGGGAGATGTGCCCGACCATGGCGGACGTCACTGGGAACCCCGTTGTGACGTTCATGGTGCCGCTTCCAGACAATATGGCTGCCCTTACTCCGGTGGCCGGCGCGTTGTCGGATCGCCTCAAACTGTAGCGTCTGATCATGGAATTATGCCCCGCCCGACGTAGAACTTTCCGAGCTGCTTGACGAAGAAAGTTCAAACGTCATGTCAAGCGGCTGCCTCATAATTGTTCCGTCAGACAGCCTCGGAACCCTTTGAGTAACGTTGTAAGCGACGCCTATGTGGTCGAGCTTCACGATGTCCTCTGAATAGTTGGTAATCTGGCACAATATGCGGATCAGAGGATCGACGGCGATGGACGCTATGATGATCGTCCCCGGCGGCTGAATTGACAGCATGGTGATCGTCCCCGCGGCCGGATTCAGGCTGTATTCGCTTGCGTTGACAGGAACGCCCTGCGTCATCCCGGGTTCCAGACGATACACATCCACGGAAGCGAACGACGGCCACGATCCGTTGACCAGGGAATATTTGACTCCGTCGTCGGACACAGCAGTCTCGTTAAATCTCGTCAGCAGGAAGGATCGCCTGTGAGGGGTCGCTGCCGGATAAGGCACGCTGCTGTAGTCGGCTGGATCGTCGCTATCGAAATGGCATACCCCATACTGTATCGTGCTGTGTTCGGGGATGGTGCCCTCGTGCGATATGGTAACTTCGCTGACGTAGTCGTCGTCGCCGAGATCAGGATAGATCGGCGTGAAGAAAACGATGTCGTTGCTGGCTTGGACGTATCCTGCGGTGATCGACGCCAGCTTGGGAGATTCGAAGTCGGGGCTGCCCTTCAGCACCATGCGGTACTGCATATAGCGGCTGATCGTCTGGGGAAGGACGACAATCCCGCTTCCCGTCAGGGTCACGGCGCTGGTCCACAACCCGTAGCTTTCTCCGTCTTGCGAGAATCCGGCGCTAAATGACAGTTGGCCTCCAGACGGCACAGAGACCGATACGGCGGCGTTCTTGTACAGGTTGTTTCCCGCGAGATCGACTTTGTTCACATACGACCCGCTGTTGAAGGCGTCGGACGCTCCCGACATGGCCGTCTGCACTCCGTACGATATTTGGGCGTCAGGGTACTTGAATGGGACGCTGTAGACATATCCGCTGGTGGGATCGCACATCAGGGCCGCTGTCATCTTGTCGGCAGGATGGGGATTGCCGAACAGGAAGCACACGACTGGCGACTTTCCGTCGCCTGAAAGCTGGTTCATCTTCGTGACGACCTGCGACGCCGTCTTCTTGTTGGAGTTCTCGTCGCCGTCCGTCAGCAGGAACAGTATCTTGTTCGACGACTCCCACGACGGGTTTTGAACCTGATACGCGTACATTCTTCCGGCCGCCATGTAGGCCGCGTCGGATATCGGGCTGACCCCCTTGACCTGGCTGATTTGGTCCAAGGCGTCATCGACATAGATGGCGTCGTCTGTCGGCTCCTTCAGCAGGGCCTTCGTCTCCGGGAACCATTTCAGGGCCGATATCAGCATGACATTCTTGACGTCCTGAAGCTGCTTGCCGCCGATGTTGCAGCGCGCCGTGAACTCGATGACCGCATAGGGCCTGTCGTTGTCCTCGAAGTAGAAGTTGGTCACTCCGGAATCGGACTCGTACGGCGTCCTGTACGCCTTGGTCTGTATCTGGACGCGGGTGCCGTCCGGGACGTCGACCTGTGTGCCGCCGACGTAGTGAGTCAGGGCGGCCGACACGGTGAATCCGTGATCAGACTTGGTCACGTCGTTGCAAACATACGAGCAGTTCGGCACGCTCAGCCCCAGGAACCACTGTTCGTTGGCCGCGCCCTCGATGTCCGTGCAGCTCGTGAACGTCCCGACCCTGCTGACGTATTCCGATGACGCGTCGTAGGTCGTCGTCGCCTTGACGCAGATGTCGTCCTGCTGGTTGGTCACCGGATTGAGCGTCGTGATCGCGACCGACTTGACCGAGTGGGTGTGGTCGGCGCCAGCTGAGTCGGCAGCCGCGGCGACGACGTGTTCCAGGATGGAATGCGTATGATTGGTTATCTCAGTTACCGAGTTCGCCGCGAAGGTCTTCGTGGTCGATCCCGTTCCGTAGCCGTCGACCGAGCAGGCGTGATAGTGGCTGGCGGTCACCGTCGTCCGGCACACCGAGACCTGAACGTCGTGGCTGGTCAGCGTCAAGGTCGAGTCCCTGACTTCGGACTCCGATATGACGTTGCCCTGGCTGTCCTTCGCCTTCCTGACGTAGTAGACGTCGAAGTTGACCGTCGGAAATCCGACGGGCTTCCCGTCCTTGCCCACTGCTTTCCGCTGTTCGGCTACCAGCGGAATAGGATAGCCAGAGAACGTCACATCGGCGGCGATCTCGATCGGCGTAACGCCGTCGCGCGGGATGTCTATCGGGTTTGTGCTGCTGGGTATCCGTCCGTTCATGCCGACGCTGCCGGCAAGCGGCTCCACCCAGGATATCCGCGGCTTGTACTTGATGCTCTCTCCGCTAAGACCGGGGATGTCGCAGCCGCTGTAGTCGTCGGACGCACACCCCCAGAGATAGACAGGATTGTTTCCTGTCCGGCTGTATTTGGCGTAGCACCCTATGTTAATCGTCTCGCAGGTCGGCCATACGCACGTATTAGGATCAGGATTGGATGTCGCAGGAGGAACAGGCATGGCATGCGCCATCTTAGCTGCCGCCCATCCGACAAACCGATCATCGTCGTCTGAATCATCGCCCAACACGACGCCAGTGTCGGGGTCGACCGGCCGGATCATGTTCGGATTTGTCGAGTTATCCGCCCCAAAGATGTTGGAAAGCATCCCGGAAACCGACTGTCCGGATGTTCCGGCATTGCCGCCGAACGACACGCTTGTTCCGATCTTTTGCGGCGTATTCCGGCCCAGCAGGCAGTCCACGATGTTCGGATCGTCGAACAGCTTATATGCGCCGTTGTGAGACGCCGGAATGTCGGCGATCATGACGACGTAGTCCCATCCGTCCGCATAGAGTGACGGAAACCCGGTCAGCATCCTTCCGTTCTTCCAGGTCGTAACGCGCATCGCGTACTCGTTCTTGGCCAGATCTTCGGCGCTGCTCTTCCACTCTATCTTGTGGCGTGCGACGGCGCTGTACGACTTGCCGTTGACCGGCGACACGTAGTCCATGCTGCAGGAGACGACCTCGGAGTCCCCGATCATGGATCCCTCGTCCTCCGGCCTCGGGGACTCGTGCATGAGCACCAGGTCGTGCGGTCCCAGCTTGAATCCCGTCGCGCACCCGGATATGGTCCCGCCGGTGGACGGAATGACAGGCGTCGCGGGCCACGACGACGGCGACGCCAGCATGCTCCTGACTTGGTCGCCCATCAGGGGGTTCGTCTTTGTCAGGGTGTCGGCCAGGACCGTCATCTGCTTGCCGAGGTCGCTGCTGGGATCGACCTTGGCCGAGTCTCCCGCGATCCATCGGTCATGCTGGCTTCCCGCCGCCGAAATCTCGGATCCGTCGGACACCGGCTGCCCCAGATACGTGGCGCACGCCCGCAGATCGACCGCCGGCTGATCCAGGCCCGACATCGCCGCGTCCGCCGCGTCCAGCGACAGCTTCAAAGGATTGATGAAGCACGCCAGATCAGACCTGACGCAGGACATCGTCGCGTCCGCAGTGGACTTGACCTCGGCGACGATGTTGAGGCGGCACACGATCCAGGTCGCCGGAATGACGATCTCAGCGTGCCCGTTGACGATCGGGACGTCGATTCCTCCCTCCGTGTATCCGTCAAGATACGTCGCCTCGACGCCCGGCTGGCTGTCGACCCAGTATGCGGACTCCGAGTCGCTTCTCTTGAAGTCGGTCCAGATGTACTGGTCTGGCGACGCCGAATCGACCGAGTCGCACGTCGGGCATGACTTCCACGGCTCGCAATTGAACAAGGAATAGACGTCAGGAAAAACAGAATCCGGGCTTGTGGCTGCGATCTCGCGGCTGCGGTCAAGGTCGAATATCCTGACCCTCATCGTCCCCGTCGTCATGTACGAACTGTGGTCATAGATCGTGTAGGACAGCGTCACGTCGTCTCCGGACGACGCATACGTTCCAGGAAGCGAGATGTTGAACTCAGCGCAGTCGCCTTCGTCCGGCAGGCATGAACACGGTCCGATTGTTACGGTCTTGTCGACCTCCGAGAACGTCTGGACAGGGGAAACAAAATAGGCCAGCTGCGACTCCAGGACGAACCGCGACAGCATGTTGCCGTACACGTCCTTCATGACCAGCACGGGATACAGCGTGTATTCCTTCGCCAGTACGCCTCCGGTCTCGGTTCCGATCTGGACGGCGTTGATGTCGAACCCGTAGTTGCTCCTGCCAAGGTCGTATACCTGCATGGCCTGCGTTGTCGTCGTCATGACGGCGGTGCCGCCCGGGACGAACGAGAACGGTGCAACAACATAGTCGTCCCCGACGACCTGGTTTTCTGACGACGATGACGATGATGGGTCTCCGCCGTCCACGACAACGGCGCTGGGATCCGCCTGGATGTTCTCGTATGCGTTCTCCAGACTCTCCAGTTCGGCTCTTTCCTGGTCGCTGAGAGTCGACTGCGGGTTGCAGGACGACGCTATGTCGGCATCCTTCTCCGCGTTGGTCGACAGCTTGTCATCCGTGAACGGAAGTATCCGTGCCGCTGCCGTTCCTGCGTGCGATCCCGCCTGCCTGATGGACGGTATTTCGAACGTCTGAAACAGCCAGCGGCTTTCGTCGTCGTTATAGTAGTCGTAGTTCGACTGCGACGGAGACACCTGAGGAGGATCAGTCGGTTCTCTGAGCCTTTCGCTGATTTTACGTCCCGCTACCATGGGGGTTACATCTACCGCCGTCACGGTCATGCCGATCTCCTCCTGAGACTTTTCAGCGGTCGGAGGCGGCGTCACGACGACGGTCGACACCCACAGTTCCTCGTACACCGGAGGCGAGAACGTCACGCGCTTGGTAACGTCGTCGATCTCCTGTATCTCGTTGCCGTATGAGACTTTATCGTGGTCGTCGTCCTTGAGCTCAAGCAGGTATCCAAGCGACAGGTTCGTCACCGACGGCAGCACGATGGAGTCGCTTCCCGCGGCAAGGTGTATCGGAGGAGAAAGCGTAAACGTCTGCACCGCAAGGGTTGACGACCATGACGGCTTGGCGTCGACGTACATATTGATCTCGGCGTTCTCTGTGATCGGGTTCCCGTCGCTGTCGTACGCGTAGACCTCGATCAGAAGCGACTGGTCGGCGAACGTCATGAGCATCTGCTTCCATTCGATGATCGGGATGAAGTCCCACTCCAGGCTGCCGCCTTTCGAAGTCTGCAGATAGAACGTGACAGGCGTTGTTGCGGCGGCGTCCTTGACCAGCAGCTCCAGGAACTGGTAGCCGCCCACGACGAACGACGTGACTGACGACGACTGCTGGACGAACCCCCCGGCGGCTGACGATCCCGTCCCGAAGTCCCTGTCCAGCTTGGGGTCGATCGTCAGCGATCCTGTCGCCGCCGCCGTGACCTTGTGCATGGTCGACACGCCGTTAGCGTCGACGACATCGATGAACGACCCGACAGAGAAAAACGAGCTTTCCTCGGGCCTGATCACGGTGTCGCCTGAAACGGCCGCGTGCGACAGCCTGGATGTCCTAAGCGGGGTCGCGCTGGATATGGGATGCCTTACCTGGGTTGTCCCTGAAGACGGCACCTCGACGACGGTAGACGGCGTCCCGGACCCTTTTTCAGACCCCGGTCCTGCGTCCTGTATGGAAAACAGGGCTGACGATGCGGATTCCCCTACGCTCTCCATATTGAACGGGGTGTTGATCCCAGTGGAAGGATCGGGGGCGCCTTCTCCGTCAATGAGAACCACAGGCCCGGCCTTGACTGACGACACAACGTAGGTGTGGCTGGCTGTCAAATTTGCGAATCCAGCGGCAACAACGACGTCCCCTGGAACCGGAGTGCTGCCGTCGCTGTTCAGCGTCGTCCTTGTCGGATTCTGTATGTCCAGCTTGACGGCGGCGTACGGCTGCCGGCCCTCGAAGCTCGACGATCCGACGTCCGTCGCCCCCATCTTGATGATGTCGATAAGCAGCTGCCCGGGATACTTCGTCTGCAGGCGGCTGACCGCTTCCTTGGCGAACAATATCTTCTTCTTGGCCCTGTCGTTCCATCCCATGCTGCCGCTGCAGTCGATGACGAAGCTGGCCATCAGCTTGGAGTTGTCGATCACGACCTTGTCGCCGTCCATCTTGCAGCCGTCCATGGTTCCCGACGACAAGTATTCGGTTCCGGACAGGGCCAGCGACGACGGCAGGCCGGGCGACGACGATATGTAGCTGTCGGGACTGGTGTCGTATGCGTGTTCGAACGCCGAGAACGGGCTGAGAACCTTGATGGCCATCGAGACGCCGTCGTACTCCTGCCAATGCGTTCCTCCGTCGGAGCTGTACAGGGCCACGGATCCGTCCTCCATCGACGACGTTCCGTAGAACCATGCGACATAGTTGTCCTCGTCGCCGCCGTCCTGCCAGAGGACGAAGGACAGCTTGCGGCTGGACGGCGTCGGAAGCGTCCCCGACTCCAGCGAGAAGAACTGCCATCCTGTTTCGGATATGGCGGACGCCGTCTTGAGCGCCTCGGTGACGAAAACGGACGGATTTCCGCTGCTGTCCGCCTCGTAAAGCGCGATCTTCAATGGAAAATCAATCAGAGGATCTCCGAGTTTCTTCCTGAGCTTGACGGCGACCGATCCGACGGAGTAGGTGTTCGTCGATATGGGGATGGTCTGACACAGGCGATTTCTGACGCCGTGGGCGCTGATGGCAGGCATCTCGCTGGAGACCATCTTGCTGCGGTTCCACACCATGCCCGATATGCTGAAGGGGATTTGGGTTGCCTTGATTTCGCTGCTGGATGACGACGAAGAAGAACTCGACGACGACGATGACGACGATCGCCCTGCGCTCGTCGATGACAATGAAGAAACCGAACTTCTCGAAGAACTGCTCATTATGTTTACCAACTCGTCGTGCTTTCGGAACTGCTGCTGGAACTGACTCCCGTGATCGAGGAACAGCTGGAACTTGTTAATGTCTCGACCGCCGAGCTTTCGCTGGAACTGCTGGAGTTGTCGCCGATGAATGGTAATTCCAGCGGAAGAACGAAAGAACCTGCATGCGTGGCCTGTACGATAAGATATCCGCCCTGAGTGCCGAATGTGAGGCCGCCCGCGGGCGTTTGCCCGACGTACGTCACGGATGTGCATTCGTCAGCGCCTTCCCTGAAGTCGTTCAAATCGACGAACTCGCTCCACGTGTCCCCGTAGTCCAAGGAGCGGTACACCTTGCTTCCTGATCCCGCGGCATAGGTCGATCCCGAATCGTCCGACACAATACCCCTGACGTTCTCGACGATCCCTGTCAGGACATGCCCGTGCCAGTAGTCGTATCCCAAGGCGGCGAAGGCGTCAAGGGCCACGCTTTCTACCTCCCCGTTCCTGATGGTGTGGGAATGGGACGACCCGAAGGAGTTCTTCCTGACGGAGAGGACGGAATCGTTCGCGACTGTGAAGCCTCTCGTTAGAGCTTCAGTCAGGTGGATGTCGCTGCCGGAGACGGACAGCACCGTCGTGCTGAACACTGACATAGTCATGTCGGACAGTTCTACGCTGTCTCCTGGCGAGATTCCAGACGGGTCATTGACCTTAACGATGTCGACGCCTTTGGCTGCCGTCACGGACAAGGGGGTGCGGAAGACGACGAACTGCCGATATGTCGTTCCCTGGGTCGCCCCGTAGGCGGTAGCATCCAGTTCCCAAGAGTAGTCCTTCGTGATCCCGAACTCGTTGGATCCATCGAAGTCCCAGTGGCTCGGGTCGGAGACCTTGACGACAATGCGGTCGGACAGCGCGCCCTCGACTATCTCGTCGTACACGATCGGCTGCGAGAAGTTCCTGTACACCACCAGCCTGGCGCCCTGCAGAAGGGTGGGGTCGGCGGCGATCAGGGGGTTGTCCAGTCCGACGGCGTTCTTGACGTAGATTGTGGCGAATCCGGCAGTAGCCAGACTGATGCTGGATATGTCCCCTCTCAGGACGTCCGAAATCAGGTTCGCCGCATGGTAGTGATCCTCGTCGACGCTGGTCTTCTTCCATTTGAACGACGGAAGCGGGACGAAGACGTCCGAGACGACGGACACCCTGTCCCCGAACGCATACTGTCTGGGATCGAAGTCGCTGGACGTCACCACGCTTCTCGACGTGTTGGAGTCGATGGTGAACGTCGTACCCCCTTGCGTGGAGTCGTTGCGGATTGTCATGGCCTCGCCCGCGAGGACGTTGTTTTCCCAGTAGTTCAGGAAGGAGACCCACAGCGTGCTTTTGCCGCTTTTCGGGACCATCCGTATCGCCTGGCCGGCGGCGACGTCGTCCTCCTCGCTGATCGAGGAGTCAGATCCGGATGTGGACGACTCCGCCATCGAATAGACGTTGGGCGGAATGATGGCGACGCTGATCAATATCTGATCCTGCGTGCTGGAGACGACGCCGTACTCCTTGCCGGCGTTGACCGCCTCCTGCGGATCGATGTACAGGTATCCGCCTCCGAACTCGTTCGTCTGAACCGGCTGGTCGAACGACACATAGAGCACCGAGTTCTGGCCTATGGCCTTGAACTGGCGTCCGATCATCTCGTCGCCCATCTCGCCCGCTATGATGATGGCTGCGGCCCCGGACAGCGTCGCTTCCGAATTGCTGACGATATCGAATCCACCTACGACGCCTTGACTCTGGCTGCTGGAACTTTCGGAGACCGACAGGCTGGACGACGACGAGTCGTCCGCTGCCTGCCTTGGAACAGCGGCCGCGGAGGTAGTCGGGGCGGCCGGCGCCTGCCTGGTCGACGACGTTACCGTTCCGACGGTGAACGTCCTAGTCGTCGTGGCTTCGGCGTTAGTCAGCTTGGTCTTCGAGTCGCTGGCGAGAGTCACCTTCAGCGTGTACGATCCGTCGGATACGGGCAAAGTATATGACGCGGTCTGCTGCGAAAACGTCCCGACTCCGTTGGCCTCTATTATGACGCCTCCGTCCGCGGGGATGTCGAAGTTCTGAGTCGAATATCCGACGCTGATCGTCTTCGTCCCCGATTCGTACTGCGTCCCGTCCTGAGGCATGGAGACGATGAGAGTCGGAATGGTGGCCAAAGACGTGTCGATCGTGATGGTAATATTGGCCTGCGACCAGCTGCCCGGTATCGCCTTGTCCGACGTGTCCAGCAGCTGCAGGACGACCGCATGTGTGCCATTCGCTATTCCATATACCACGACGCTGTTGCTGCTCTTCGTCGTCACCACGGCCGATCCATCCACGATCACTTGGACGGATCCGGAACCGGGCATGGGGAAGTTCGACAGGGAGTAGTTGAACGTGACGTCCTTCGACGGCGACGTCATGCCCGTCACTGGGCTGACGATCTGTATGATGGGATCGGTCGTTATGGCCACTTCGAAGTTCCGAACGACTTCCACTCCGACGGCGTTGCCGTTCATGTCGACCAGATAGAACTTGACGGAGTGGCTGCCCTGGGCCAGTCCCGAGATCGTCGCCGACTTCGGATTCCCCTGCACATAGGGAACCTGCGTGGCCGTCTGGCCGTCGACGGACATCATGATGTTGCCGTCCGACTCCTGCACGAAGTTGGTCAGCTGCACCTTGGCCGTGAACGTCGGGGTCTGAACCGTGTCGTGTTCCTGCGGATATAGCACCTCCAGCGAGGGCAGGATTTCCGACGAAACCGTGGAGAACGCCACCTGTCGGAACGCCCCTGGAGACGAGACGTTCTTCTTGTTGCGGTCGGTCAGCTGCACCGACAGCGAATGCTGCCCCTGTGCGACCCCCGTAATGGAGTAAGCCGGAGTCGTCGCGTATATCGGGTCTCCGCCGTCCAGGATGATCTTCGCGTATCCCGACAAGCCGACTTGGAACGACAAGGTTGACAGGACGACATTGACCGTCGTTGATGATACGACCTGATTCGGCGTCGGGGACGTGATTGCTACGGAAGGTGCGGTGGTCGTCAGCAGCACGACTCTCTTGCCCGCCAGCCCGTTCGCCTGCACGTTCCTGTCTAAGGTGCACGACAAGGTGGTCGTTCCACCAGACGACGACAGGGCAAGTATCTCCCCGCTGACGTCGATGGCGTCGACGACGGCGCGCTTGTTGACCGCGACGACGGTTCCGTCGAGCCCCTGCGTAGTTAGGTGAGTCTTCTTGTCGTACATCATTCCGA
>Ga0209777_10000102_pt1 | contig 142249 bp, 120 predicted proteins | sample FrelakmetHBP12HB_FD_187147 | JGI IMG/M metagenome (GOLD analysis project Ga0209777, IMG submission 187147) | Freshwater lake sediment microbial communities from the University of Notre Dame, USA, for methane emissions studies -HBP12 HB (SPAdes)... | ecosystem: Environmental > Aquatic >... | reverse complement strand
AAGAGAAAGGATGTTTAACCTCCGCAATAACAATGATCTGTAATGAGACTAAGATTCCGATGACGTATTTTATCGTAATCTTATAGTCGAATTATCCCGCGAGATTAACGAAGCGTGATCAATATAGCACAGCCCCCTTAAAGCTAACGCTTTAAGGGGGTTTTTATTGAGACTCAAATTTCAGAAACAAAGTGTATAACCTAAAGGTCATCTGCGACTGAAGTTTGTAAGTCGAACTATCCCGCATGCGAAGCTTAGCGGAATAAAACATTACCAAACACAAACTTAAAACATTCAATGAAATTATCACGTCGCTCACTTCGTCCACGGGAAATAAACGAAAAACCACAATATTTTCCCGTACTCTCGGGCCACTTTTTTCCAGTCAGCCGAAGATAATTCCCAAAATCCGGCCGGTGCTTTCTCGTAATGAGTAGGAATAAAATAAAACACGCCATCATTGTTATCAAATACTCTTATCACTATTATCTTAATTCTTCGCATATGATAAGGCGAACTGACAAATATCGCCGACCTAAGTCCATAATAGGACATCACTTTTTTAGCCTCAATTATCTCCCAATGAGTATCTTCGTAAAAACGCGGTGGGGTATCAACATTTTTTTTCATTATCTTACTCTCCGAAAAATTCGCCGGCAAATATTTTACAGTCCCTTTATCAAACACCCGATATGTCTTATTATATGCAGGAATAATCAAGTAATCAGCCATCCCATCACTTATTAAATTGTAAGCTTCTTTCTGGCGCGCATTAAAATCCGGCCCCAATAAGATAATAATTGCGTCTGCTTTCCTGTATGGTGAGGAATAGAGCAAATAATTAGGCGCGGATAAGATCAAACCTAAAAGGCTCAGGATAACCAAAATCAAGATAAATAAGCGTTTTTGACTCATAGACACGATAATATCCTTGACAACATAAATAATTATTTATATCAACTCCCTAAACTTGAAATAGCCAGACCACTTTCTACTTGGTGGAACGAAAAGCCACTGGTCTTTTTGATGTTTGGGCTTGACAACCTGGCCGCCAGGGGTAACTCAAATTAAGTTATTTAGGCGGTTCTTTTATTGTGTGTTATAATACACTTTTAGTAAATCCTTTGTAAAGAATTTATAAATGTATGGATAATTTTTCAACAGGAAATAACTGTCAGGCAATCGATAATAAAAATTTTGGTAATTGTCTTTATGCGGATATCATGGAGACGATTGACTTAGGTATTGTTATCCTAAACATCAAAAGACAAGAAGTAATTTTTAAAAACAAATTTTCCTCAGAAATATTTAATAATGATGAGGATGTACTTGAATACAAAGGCCTGCTCAAATTACTTTTATCACAGCACGGAAAGAATCAGCCTTCTGAAGTTTTCGGCAAGAATTTTACCCTGAGATATAAGAATCGTCTTTTAGGCTATACCGCCTATATGCTTTCCGACAATTTTATCTGGATCATCATCAGGGATATTACGGAAAGAAGCCGTCTGGAATCAATTGCCGAGGCAGTAAATTCAATGGAAAACATCAGCTATATTTTTTCCGGAATCCGGCATGAACTGGGAAATCCCATCAATTCCATTAAAATGACCTTGAGTGTACTGAAGAAGAATCTAGGCGAGTACTCCCCTACGGCAGTAGAAAAATTTGTTGATCGAGCCATGACCGAAATTTCCCGCGTTGAGTTTCTTTTGCAGGCATTGAAAAGTTTCAGCATATTTGAAAACCCTGATATTCAAAATATAAAATTGGTGGATTTCTTTATCCGTTTTACCTCGCTGATCGGAAACGACTTGTATCAATCAGGAATTAAAATAAGCAAAGTAATCGATCCTGCTGCAGAAAGAGTCAGCGCTGATCCCCGTCTTTTGCATCAAATTATGCTTAATTTGATTACTAACGCTTCCGATGCCCTTGAAAATAAAGATAATCCGGAAATCATTATCAGAACGGAAAGAAAGGCCGGTCTTGTGGCCATTACAGTTGAAGATAATGGTTGTGGCATGTCCAAAGAAGCCCAGGCTAACCTATTCAAACCATTTTATACAACCAAGGCGAACGGAACCGGTCTGGGTTTGATGATTACTTTAAAAATGGTAACTCTTTTAAAGGGTAGTATGGAAATAAAAAGCACCAAAGATGCCGGAACAAAAGCAACCGTAATTATTCCTGAAGGTAAAAAAGATGATTAATGTAAAAAGAAAAATCCTAATAATCGACGATAATGATACTTTTTGCGAATCGGTGCGTGACCTCCTGAATGATAATGCCACCGATGTTTTAATAGCTAATACCGGAAAGGATGGCCTGAAGATTTGCACAGACATAAAAATTGATGTCGTTATTCTGGATCAAAAACTGCCTGATGCAGATGGGGTTTCACTTTGTCCTTCCATTTTGGCGCAAAACGAACAGACAAAAATTATTTTTGTCACCGCTTATCCCAGTTTCAACAACGCCATTGACGCGATTAAATTTGGGGTACACGACTACCTTTCCAAGCCCTTCGAAATGGCTGAATTGGAACTCACGATAAAACAGGCATTCCGTACTCAGGAGCTGGAAAAAACCGAACAAATTCAAAACTATCACGATAGCAAGGAAAGCGAAGAAATTGAACTTATTTCCGGTCAGGGAGTTTTTGAAGAAATCCGTAAAATGATTGACCTGGCGGCAGAAAGCGATGCGCCTGTTCTTCTTACGGGAGAAACCGGAACCGGCAAAAACGTTGTGGCGCGAGCAATTCATTATAAGAGCAATTTGCCGAAAAAACTTTTTTTAACAACTAATTGCGCTGCCTTTCCTGAAAATCTCATTGAAGCAGAATTATTCGGCTCGGAAAAAGGCGCTTTTACCGGTGCAACATCATCACGGAAAGGAATTTTTGAACTGGCTGAAGGGGGAACTCTTGTTTTAGATGAAATCAGTTCCATGCCTATTCATTTGCAATCGAAACTACTGGGTGTTTTGGAAGAAAAGAAAATACGCCGCATAGGCGGTGAATCTATTAAACGTATTAATGTAAGGATCATTGCCGCTTGTAATAATGATCTGGAAGAAGCGATTAAAAATAAAACCTTTCGCGATGACCTTTATTACCGCCTTAGCGTTATCCGTATTCATATTCCCCCGCTCCGGGCAAGAAAGCAAGACATTCCCAAGTTATGCGAATATTTTATCAGCAAAATGTCCAGAGACGTAAAAATACGCCTTACTGATTCCGAGCTGAATAAATTAACAGAATATGAATGGCCAGGAAATGTGCGTGAATTGAAGAATGTTATAGAAAGATCTTTGATTATTCAACGCGGACAAACGTTAAAACCATCCCTCTTGCTAAGAAGTGGTCATAATTCTTCAACAACCTCCATGGACAACGATGCTGGTTCTGAATATAAAGTAGAAACACTCGAAACGATGGAAAAACAATGTATCGGCCGGGCACTGAAAAAACATAGCGGTAATTATTCACAGACGGCAAAAGCGCTCGGCATTTCTTTATCCACTTTAAAGAGAAAAGTAAAATATTACCATCTTGCCGGCATCGGCTGAGCTGTTAAGAGCTAGTTCAAAATGAATTGCTCATCTTGAGCATATTCTTAGTTTATTTAAAAAAGCCGGTAGATGTAGATGCTGATTGGCAAAGGAACTCAAGCCTTATATCTTTCCGGGCACAGCCTTTGCTTAATAATTTGATGGCGAGTTCTCTTATGACTATTTACTGCGCTAAGAGAAGAAAATATTATTTAACAATATCTTTCTATAGTTAATGGATTAAACAGCGTGAAAACAGAAAAGAAGCGGCCATTTATTACGACCAAAGAAAATGATGACGGCAAAAATACGGAAACTCCTCCACGAGCGCGGGAAGTTTTAATTGTTGATGATGAAGAGCCGCTGCTCTTAAGTATTGCTGAAGGTTTAAGTATTTACAAAAAATATTTTAATTTACTGACAGCAACAAACGGCATGGAAGCAGTAAAGTTATTGAATTCGCCTCTGGTAATCGATTTAGTTATCACAGATTTAAGTATGCCGAAAATGGATGGCTTTGAACTTATCGCCTACATGAATAGAAATTACCCGAAAATTCCCGTGATTATGATGACAGCGTTCGGCACTCCCAAAATTGAAGAAATTATCCAAAAAATGGGCATTTACCGCTATCTGGAAAAGCCTTTAGATATTAATGTGATTGCTGATAATATTCTCGACGCGCTGGCTATTGAAATTGCATAAAAAGAAGTACAAAAACAGGTAAAGACCCGGCGGCAAGCTGCGGGGACTTGTCGGGTAAGAAAGAGGAACAATAAATATTGAAAACTGATAAGTTGTTTATATGATTACTCGTAGCTATTACAAATTTATGGAGAAGCAATCTCCGGAATTATTATTTATCTGGGCATAACGGAATCAATAGATTCAGGAGAGGCTTCAAAGACACAACCGGATATAGAGATAAATTTGAGGGATGCTAAAAGTGCAAAAACAAAGTCCGTTCATCAATAAGTCGAAAAAAGAAGTTCTCCCCGAAGCACCTCAGGTGGAGGAACTTTTAAAGAATTTTGAATTTCATAAGTCTATTCAAAGCATAACAAACCGTATCAACGACACCGATACTTTAGAAGAAATATTCATCGACATCAAGGAAGACATCCGTCAACTTTTCAACATCAATATTCTTACCATTTATACTGTCGACAGACTTAATAAAGAAATTTATTCCATGCGCCTCGAAGATTCTACCATCAAAGAAATCCATTTGCCGATAAATGACTCAACCATCGCCGGCCATGCAGCCAATACTAAAATGATGATCCATATAAATGACGCCTATAATGACCGGGAAATAAGAAAAATTCATGAGCACCTCAGTTTCGACCGTAACTTGGACAAAAAAATGGGTATAGTCACAGGTCAAGTCATGGCCATCCCCATCATGCGCAATGGAACTATCCTGGGCGTAATGGAAATAATGAATAAAAAAGGCGGCGATAAAATTGATGATTACCGCCAAATATTCCTGGACGAAATTTGCAATGCATTGGGCAATACCTTTGTCACTGATGAAAATGAGCCTAACCAAAGTCGCGACGATAAGTTAGATTACTTAATCGAACATGGCCTTGTTACCGAGGCAGAAATGCAAAAAGCCTGGAAAAAAGCACTCGATCAAGAAGAATTGATCGAAAATATCCTCATGCGCAAATACAATGTTTACAGGGAAGATATTGGCAAAGCACTGGCAGAATATTATCACTGTCAATTTATTTCCTTCAACGATAGGCTACCTATCCCGCACGATCTATTAAAAAATATAAAGAAAAAACATTTACAGAACCTCTTGTGGGTTCCCCTGAACAAAATTGATGGGAAAATCAATGTTGTTGTTGATGACCCTGTAAACATCGTTAAAAGAGAAACTATCGAAGGGCTGTTAAAAACAAAAACGATTAAATATTCTGTCTCTTTAACTGAAGATATTTTAAAATACATTGATCTTTTTTACTCATCTGATGAAGTAGAGGTAGCGGTAGAAATGGAAATGGAAATGGAAAAGGATAAGAAAGACTACATCCCGATTGCTGAATTCCGGACAAAATTGGAAACAGAAAAAAAGACAATTAAAGATGAAAACATTGAAGTTATTAAACAAACGCCTGATACAATCGAACAATTGGCGGATAAAATCATCAATGAAGCACACAGCCGCCTGGCTTCCGATATTCATATTGAGCCAAACACAGATTCTAATAATATTGAAATTCGTTTTCGTATTGATGGAGTGTGTTTACTTTACCAAACATTGCCATATAACTTTCTCGACGCCCTTATCTCACGTATTAAGGTTATATCGAGTCTCGATCCTTCAGTTAAAGGAATACCTCAGGAGGGAAAAATCAGATTTAATAAACCAGCCGGAGGAGAAATCGAATTGCGAGTGGCTATAATACCTACGCAGGGTGGCGTGGAAGACGTAGTTATGAGTATTTTAGCCAAAGGAACAATAATACCTTTGGAAGTCATTGGATTATCCAAAAGACACTACTGGGAATTACTGAAACTGCTGGAACAATATCAAGGAATGATTTTATTTACCGGTCCCACCGGTTCCGGTATTACGACAACAATCCATGCCTGTCTTGGTAATATCAATACGCCGGAGAAAAAAATTTGGACAGCAGAAGCTCCGGTTGAAATCAAGCAGCATGGCTTAAGACAAGTAGAAATCCAACCGCAAATCGGTTTGAATTTTGCCAAAGCAGTGCGCTTATTTTTGAATGCAGATCCTGATGTAATTATGATTGGAGGAATTCCCGGTTTTGAAACTGCGAGAATCTGTGTAGAAACATCCCTTAACGGGCATCTGGTATTAGGCGCATTGACCACCAAAAGCGCAACAGAAACAATTGTCCGTTTAATGGACATGGGTGTTGATCCTGTGAATTTTGCCGAGGGCCTGCTGGGAATTCTGGCGCAAAGACTTGTGCGTACATTGTGCAAAAAATGCAAGGAAGCTTATCATCCCAGCGAAGAAGAATACGAAGAATTATCTGAAGTATATGGTAACGAGTATTTTGAAAAGTTGAATTTATCTTATTCAAATGATTTAGAACTATATCGGCCAAAAGGTTGTGATGATTGTGACCAAACTGGATATGCAGGAAGAATGGGCATACATGAACTTCTGATCGTTTCCAGAAATATCAAAAGAATGATCCAGCGGCGCGAAGATGTGGAATTTATCCAACAAGCAGCCATGGCTGAAGGAATGACCACTCTATTGCAGGACGGAATTATAAAAGCTATTCAAGGCCATACGGACGTAAATCAGATAAGACGAATTTGTATATAATTAAATTTGCAATTGAAATCTACTGATGAGTAATTGCACTCAAAGAAGTAGCAATCTCCCCATAGTATAGAATCATACCAGTTCTAAATCAAAGATGATATCGAGGCGGCAAGGAGGAGGCTCCGGAGGCGTATATTTTAATACGATGATGAAGCCGATCCCGCTAAAAGCGGGACCAACAAGGATAGCGCTTTGATTTAGAATTGGTATTAAATTTTGTTTTTTAATTCACTTAATATATTGAGAGCATCCAGCGGTGTCATTGAAGAAATATCAAGCATCCGGAGTTGTCCGATAATTTCGTCTTCTTTCTCGATAAAAAGATTCAGTTGCGGACTCACACTTTTTCCCGCATCTGTACCGCGGGCAATACGGGGCATGCCGATTTCATCAAATTCACCTTTTTCCAGATTAAGCAGTATTTCCTTGGCCCGTACTATCACCTCTTTAGGCACGCCGGCAATACGCGCCACTTCAATACCGTAACTGCGGCTGGCGCCACCCTCCATAATCTTGCGCAGAAAGATTATTTTTTCACCCCACTCCTTCACGGCGATATTATAATTTTTTGCACCATCTTTTGTCGCTGCCAAATCGGTCAGTTGATGGTAGTGGGTGGCAAATAAAGTCCTTACGCCCATTGTTTGGAAATCATGAATATATTCCGCAACCGCCCAGGCAATACTCAAACCGTCAAATGTGGAAGTCCCCCGGCCCACTTCATCAAGAATAATCAGACTGCGGGAAGTCGCATTTTTCAGAATTTCCGCGGTTTCCGTCATCTCGACCATAAATGTGCTCTGCCCTTTAACCAAACTATCGGACGCACCGATGCGAGTGAAGATTTTATCGACAACACCTATCCGGCACTTTGCCGCCGGCACAAAACTCCCCATCTGCGCTAATAGAACAATTAAAGCAACCTGCCGTATATAAGTGGACTTACCCGCCATATTTGGGCCTGTAATAATTAGCAGTCGATGGCTTTGTAAATTAAGCAGGCAATCATTCGGCACAAAACCTTCTTTTTTTAATGCAGATTCAACTACAGGATGGCGTCCATCGCGGATATCAATAACATCTTCATCATCGATTTCCGGGCAATTATAATGATACTTTTCAGCAACCTCAGCCAGTGCTATTAGAGCGTCAAGCTGGGCAACAAGAAATGAATTTTTCTGGATACCGGTAATATATTGAGTAAGATTTTCCCGCAGGGAAATAAAAAGCGTCTGCTCTCTTTCCCGAATTTTTTCTTCCGCATTTAAAACAGTTTCCTCAAATTCTTTTAACTCCTGATTAATGTACCGTTCCGCGTTAACCAGAGTTTGCTTTCTTACATAAGAATCAGGAACGGCTGCCGAATTGGCTTTGGTCACTTCAATGTAATAACCGAAAATATTATTGAAACCAATCTTCAAAGAATTTATTCCGGTTTTTTGTCTCTCCTGCGCCTCCAGCGCGGCGATCCATTTCTTTCCATCACGGCTGATCGATCTTAGTTTATCGAGTTCCTCATCGCAACCTCCGGCAATGAAACCTCCATCCTGAATGCTTAGCGGTGGATCGTCCACAATCGTCAGCGATATTAAACCAATGACGTCAGTCATTTCCTTAAGCTGTGTTCTTATTTCAACAAGCTTAGGCGCTGTAAAATCTGGCATCATCGATTTGATCTCAGGAATGGCCAGAAGAGATGCCTTCAGAGCCACCAGATCGCGAGGATTTGCCGCTCGCAGAGCCACCCGCCCGGAGAGCCGCTCCAAATCATAAATGCGCATCAGCGTTTTGCGTAAATTCGATCTTAAGATATGGCTTTCTTTGATTTCAGCAACAGCAGCCAGTCTTGCCTTGATTTTTTCCACATCCACGAGCGGATAATTAAGCCACCAGCGCAAACGTCGTGTTCCCATTGGTGTGAGAGCTTCATTGATCAGGGAAAAAAGAGACCCTGTTTTTGTGTTATCCTGAATTGTTTTAAATATCTCCAAATTCCGGCGGGCCGTGTCATCGAGAATGAGATAATTTTGAGTTGAGTACCACTTGATTTCACTTATGTGTTGAGGACGAATTTTTTGTGTTTGGTCTACATATCGCAAGATCGCACCGGCGGCAATCATCGCCGCCGGATGTTTGGCAATCTCGGCCTTGGCCAGAATATCGGCAGTGAAATCCTGATTTAAAATTATTTCCGCCTGGTCAAGCCCGAAAAATTCATCTTCCAGATAATTGATCCTGCCTGCAGGCATTTGCATCTCGATAGTTTTTATAAATGCCGGATCAGGAAAAGACTTTGGCAAAATCACTTCTTTAAAGTCTAAACCGGCAATAGCGATAAGAAAAGAATCCCTGTCGGTAAACTCACTTATCTGAAATTCACCTGTGGTAATATCCAGAAAGGCCAGACCGATGATATCTTTTTGAAGACAAAGGCACGACAGGTAATTATTTTCGCCCGCAGCAAGATTTTCTTCATCCAGCACAAGGCCCGGAGTAATAACCCGGATCACTTCTCTTTTTACTATTCCCTTCGCCTTTTTTGGATCTTCGACTTGCTCGCATATGGCCACTTTGAAGCCTTTTTCCACAAGCTTCGCTATATAGGTAGAAGCGGCATGATAGGGAAAGCCGCATAGCGGAACGCTATCTTCTTTCCCTTTGTTACGGGAAGTCAATGTTATTTCCAATACAGGAGCGGCAGTTAACGCGTCTTCAAAAAACATCTCATAGAAGTCGCCCATGCGGTAAAATAAAATACAGTCGGGATATTTTTCTTTGATTTCTACATACTGCTTCATGGCGGGGGTTAAGTTGATTGTTGCGTCTAGCGCCATTTGCCGTCATCCCCTTTTTCCAGATCAATAAAATCCTGCCGCTTAGGTTTTTCGGTCTTAATGTTAATAAAATAATTGGCGAACCACGTGACAATACTGATAATTAATGAACCTAAAAAAGCTGCTAGAAGGCTGTGGACTTCAAACCCCTTAACGAAATAAGCCACAAGCTCCAGCAAGAGCGCATTGATAAAAAAAGCAAATACTCCCAGAGTCAGTATGCTGAGCGGTAGGGTGAGAATGATCAAAACCGGTTTAATAAAAACATTGATCAATCCTAAAAGAGCGGCGGCAAGGATTGCCGTCAAAAGAGAATCAACCTTAATTCCGGGTACCAACATTGAGGCTACTAATATTGCCCCTGTTATTATCAACCAGCGCGTTATAATCACGATCATAATTTTACCCTTTTATCCGTTGACGGATGATTTTATCGGACCAGAATATAATATTACAGATTGCAGGTTTCTTATTTATCCGTATTGACCATTTTTTCAGATTTAAAAAATATCCAGGTAAAGCTGATACCGGTCATAAAGGATGTACTTCTTTTTACCAGAGGACTATTTTCAAATGCCGCCCCTTGCAGAAAATCCACACTGACAAAACCGTTGAAAATGAACTGTTTATAGTCTTTACTCAAACCAATCGAGACAGTGGAGCCGCTATAGCCTCCACCGGCGGAATAAGCGGGACGCGCTGCCGTGGCGTAAGCTGGATCTACAGTATAAAAGTATTCATGATACCCTCTGTCGGCAAACATTGGCCCTGCGGAAATTCCAAGGTTCAAGCCGGTTTGTGGAATAATATCTTCTTTTTCAAAATTGATTCGTGGACTTATTACCCAGCCTTCATGGCTCACAGACTTAAAATTGGTGGAAAAAACAGCCCTCACCGGCAGGGTTAAATTCAGTCGATATTTATCTTCCTTGCCCTCCAGAAGCTTAATTTTAAGGGCCGGACCGATTTCAAAGGTCGGATCAAGATCTTCCATACCCTGGCGGGCTGTATTATTGGAACTTTTAACCGGCAGGTAACCATAGACAGAAACATCAAGCAAAATACGGTCGGTCTTAAAAATCCTTCCTGATATCTCATTTTCATCTACTCTTAACACATCGCCCCGGTAAACTAAATAAGGATATGGCAATGGATAAACCCTGTATTCATCAGATCCCCGATAATCCGGTAACAATAAAGCAGAAAAACCTACGCCCAGTTCCCAGAGTGGTTTCTCAGCACTAATGGCTGCTTTAGGAAAGACGATGACTACAAACAATAATATCAGCAACAATCCGCGACGAATACTCATATTCTCACCTCATAATCCTGTAATACGGCTCTCGTTAAGCCACGGGTATAAACCCCAAAGCACTCTCTGTAAATATTCCGCAAGCAAGCGATGGGGTATTATACCCTCCGCTTCGCGGGATAATTCGACCTGCAAGCTTCAGTGCACTTTGTTTCTGAAGCTTGGGTCTCATTACAACTTACCAATTCCGCTGCGCTGCACTTTCGGAATTGGAGTTTCACAAAAAACTAACAGCCCGGTTATTTATCAAAGTCAACAAATTGTTCCTTTTTAGCGCCACAGACGGGACATTCATCAGGCAAAGCGCCATCGGCAACATAACCGCATACCTTACATACATGATAGGTGGTTTCGCGCTCTTCCATAAAGTGCGCCATTGCCTGCTTATAAAGATTAGCATGAGTTTCTTCCACATCACGGCTTTGGCTGAAATGCAACAAAGCGGCCTTATCCCCTGCCTCTTCAGCAAGCTTAACAAACTGATCATAGGCGACTTCAGCAACTTTCTTTTCCGATTCAAAACTCGCCGCCAGGTTTTCTTCCGTACTTTTTATTTCTTTCAGAACCCGCAGCGCTCTGGCACCGTGAATTTCTTCCGAAAAAGCAATCACGCGAAAAAGACGGGCCATTTGCTTATAGCCTTCATCCTCCGCCTTTTGCGCGTAAACCTTGAGCCTCAGAGAGGCTTTTGCTTCTCCGACATAAGCTTGATTTAATGCTTCTTGAATCTTATCCATAATATTTACCCTTTATTTAATAGAATCTTTACCTTTTCCGGTTTCAAATCAAAGATTATATCAAGGCGGCAAGGAGGAGGCAACGAAGCGTATTGTACATACGTTGAGGAAGTCGACGACGAAGCCAACACAGATAGCGCTTTGATTTGAAATTGGAACCATTATTCCGGTGAAAACTCACTCTTAGCGGCCCCGCAAATAGGACAGGACCAATCTTCCGGCAATTTTTCAAAAGGAGTGCCGGGGGGGATACCGCCTTCAGAATCGCCCAAGGCCTCGTCGTAAACATAACCGCATACTCCGCATACATATTTTTTCATTTTCCCCTCCTTATTTTTTTCATTGTTAACGACGACCTCGTAAAAAGCCCCACAATCGTCATACCGGCGTAGGCCGGTATCCAGAACTTGTTACAATCACTGGATTCCCGCCTGCGCGGGAATGACAAAAACTGGTCAAAATTGACTTTTCACGGTTTTATCATTAATTATTAGCTGTTTTTTTGATCAACTCCGCCGCGATAATTTTTCCTAATTCGGAACATTTTTCCAAAACACCACTGTCGGGAACATTCTTCACGGAAACTGCGTCAGCGGCAATTTCTACCTTCATCTCTTTGAGCAATCCTTCCAGGTCTTTTACCGACTCGCCACTCCAGCCATAGGAACCGAAAGCGGCGCCGATAAGATTGGCCGGCTTCAATCCTTTCAGATAAGTCATTACATCCGCCATTTGCGGTAGAATGTTATTGTTTAGTGTCGGCGACCCGACAATCAGAGCTCCGGCATCAAGAACCTCATAAACAACTTCACTGCGGTGAGTTTCATTCATCGACAAAAGCTTAACCTGAATTCCTGCCCCAGCCAACGCCTCACTGATGGCGCGGGCCATCTTCTCAGTAGAATGCCACATTGTCGCGTAAACAACAACTGCTTTTGCCGTTGGTTTTTGTAAAGCCCACTGCTTATAAAGCTCAATTATCCCTGCTAAATCTTTGCGCCATATCGGCCCATGATCCGGAGCGATAATTTTTATTTTCCAGCCTGTCGCCATGACTTTATCCAGAGCCTTCAGAACAACCGGTGAATAAGGCAAAACAATGTTGGCGTAATATGTTGCTGCTTCATACTCTAAATTAGCCGCCGGCAGCTCGTCATCAAAGCGCTCAAGTGTTGCCCAGTGCATTCCAAAAGCATCCTGGGAAAATAAAAACTGATCTTTGCTAAGATATGTAAACATCGAATCCGGCCAATGAATCATCCTCGTTTCCATGAAAGTCAATTCCATATTGCCCAGGCTTAAAGTTTCGCCGTCCTTTACGGGAATGATTTCACGCTGATCGTGGAAAAGCTCTTTTAATGTCTTTGTACCAATTGTGGAAGCAAAGACTTTTTTCGGCGAGATCAGATCAATTACCTGAGGTAGTGAGCCGGAATGATCCATCTCGGAATGGTTGGAAATTATGTATTTGATTTTTGATGGATCAACAACAGATTTAATGCGGGAGAGCATTTCATCCATAAATGGCGCCTTGACCGTATCAATCAGGGTAATTTCATCCGCCATAATTAAATACGCGTTATAGGTGCTGCCGTGGGGCGTTGTGTATCCATGAAAATCGCGAATTGTCCAATCGATCGCGCCCACCCAGTATACATGATCACTTACTTTAACTGCCGAATAAATATCTTTCATTATTTCACCTCAATATTATAGTAGGACAGAGTTATATAAGTTTAATTTGTTTTCAGTCAACAATATTTTCAATCATACCCATTCCAGCATCAAAAGCTTTTAAATTTAAGGTACATTTGTCCGCTGACATGTTTTTATTTATTTCTCTGGCAAAAGCCCGGCGGTCAATAGGCAACTGTCCGGTTTTCGCCAGCGCGCCGATCATGACGATATTACTCAGCACCGGATTGCCAAGCGCAACCGCTGCGGAAGTCGCGTCAATCATCCAGTGGACGGCGCTTAATTTTTCAAATGCTGTATTCATTTCATCAGGAGACGGATAGGATAATTCTCCGGTAATCACACCTATCGGATAAACAGAACGCGAATTAGATAAAACGGTAATTTGCGGATTGCCGTATACAGTTAATACACGCAATGCTTCCAACGGCTCCAAGGCGACAAGAATATCCGCGCTACCCCGGGGTATTTGCGGGGACAAAACCGATGCAGGCGATATGCGTAAATGGCTCATCACCGACCCGCCACGCTGGGACATTCCAAAGGTCTCGCCGATGGTGACAACATAGCCCGCGCTCACGAGCATTCCGGCCAGCACGCGGGAAGCCATGACATTGCCCTGCCCGCCGACTCCGGTTATAATCACATTCATCGGATCTTTGTACGGCGCATGTCGGGTCGCCACATTTTGTCCCGCTAAAGCGGGACAGTTCGGCTTACCAATTTCAATACACTCCGTTTTTGAAATTGGAGACTCACTGCCGCCGCGGTATATTTTGGAATGCAACTTGGTATTAGATACGCGGTGTTTCATTTAATTTATGACCTCCGTCTTCGTTATTGCTTTTTGCGGACAAATCGAATAGCAAACACCGCAACCCGCGCAAATTACTTCATCAATTAACGCTTTCTTTTTTGTCCGGTCCCAAGTGAGCGCCGGACAGCGGAATATCCGCGTGCATAAGCGGTTACAGCCGCATAACTCGCCCAGACATAAGGCTTGATCGACCTTTACGTCGAATGTTTTTTTGCCTTTTTTCTCGGGACTCAATGCGCAAATCTGGCGCATAATCAGAATATTTAATGATCCTTTACCGGCCACAAAGGAATTTAAAATTTTACAGGTTCCCTCCAGATCAAACGGATCGCTTATGGCAACGTTGGCCCCAATTGCCTTACAAATACCGGCAATATCAACTGATGGAACTGATTCACCCATGGCACTAACAGTGAGCCCCGGATGAGGCTGAAAACCAGTCATCGCCGTTCCGGAATTATCCAAAACAATGAAGGTAATATCCGCCCGATTATGCTGAGCGTTGATCAGCGCCGGAATAACCGCGTGATAAAATGTTGAGTCACCACAAATAGCGAGAACTGGTTTATCCATACCAAAAACGTCAAGCTTGGCGAAACCGCTAGCCAATCCCGTGCCGGAACCCATAGAATGCAGCGTGGGCGTGGTATGATAACCGGTTGCGGGAAAAAGCGCCGCCATCGCATAACAACCGATGTCGCCACAAACAAACCCTTCGCGGCCGTCGAGTTGCAAGGCATTATGGATATTCCAATAAGACGCGCGGTGAGGGCATCCCGGACAAAAAGTCAGCTCTCTTACAGGGATTAATACCGCCACCTTTTGCAATTTTTGAGTATAAGCGGCCGGCAGCGATTTATACCTTACCTTCATAATTTTCGCCATTGCAGCAGCGACAAGATCAGGATTCAGTTCTCCAACCGCAGGTAATGTCTTATCCATTTTACCGTAAAAAGTTTTAATGCCTAATTCTTTGAGCATTCCAGCAGCCAGCACCTTGACGTTTTCTTCCAGAAAAGGCAGAACTTCTTCCACAATCATAATTTTATCAGTCAGGCACAGATATTTCTTTAGCAGCTTCTGTGGCAGGGGCCAGGTGCAGCTAAGTTTTAAAATCCCGACGCGCTTTTGTAAATTATGCATTCTGATTGCTTCCTGAGAATATAGAAAACAAGCGCTGCTGGTTACAATCAGCAATTCCGGATGTTTGGGACCGGAATAACTGTTAAAAGGGCAATCTTCAAATAATTCTCCTGCCATTTTCAATTTTCCCTGTTGCAGCGCGTGTTTGGCAACAACGGGAGTAGTGATTACCGGCCCGGTTCGCGAATCCATCACCGGCCCGTCATAATCAAACTTCGCCCGCCTGAATTTGGTGGTCAGCTTGCCGCAGATCACATTGCCGCTGGCGTGCGACATGCGCGTCACGGAGCGCAGCATGACCACATTGCCGATAGTTTCCGATAATTCAAACGCCCACTTCGTCAGGTCTTTAGCTTCCTGAAAACTGGATGGCTCCAATAACGGAATTTCCAGCATCCGCGCGAAATAACGCGATTCTCCCTCATTGACGCTGGAAAGAGCACCCGGATCTTCACAGGTTACTAAAATCAATCCGCCCCGCGTGCCGGAAGCCGTAAGATGTAAAAGAAAATCGGAGGCGACGTTAACACCATTTTGTTTCATTACACACATCGAACGCAACCCCGCAAAGGAGGCGGCCGCCGCTACTTCCAGTGCTACTTTTTCATTCGTTGACCATTCTACGTAAAGTTTTCTTTCCCGGGCAACTCCGGCAAGACTCTCAATAATTTCGGAGGAAGGTGTTCCCGGATACCCGGCGGCAACGTTTAACCCAGCTTCGAGCGCACCGCGCGCAATGGCCTCATTGCCCATAAATAAAACTTGAGTTCCGGCAGGACTTAATAATTTAGACATGACCTTACCTGTTTTCTTTATTAGATAATTGTTTAGCTAAAAACCTTCGCACTACCGGATCATGGCGATCCAGATACAGAAGATTTTTTGCCGATCCACTTTTCCGAATAATATTTTGCAGCGCCGCCTTCTTTTTCTCCCCGGCTGCGTTTTTCAACTGTCGTAAACTTTCTGCCGGAGCTTCCCTAACTTCCAGCACACCGCGCTTTATGGCTAACTCGATTAAATCACTGCCCTTCCCTGTGCGCACAATCATTTGATTCCAGTGGCGCATCTCCTCCCCGTTTTCCCCGAAGCGCGCCGCGCCTACCGAAATATCAGCATACTCCGCCGTGCTGTCAAAGCAATAATCGCAAGCACTGCGAATACATGCTTGCGCATCGGAAAGCGGAAACGACTTTGTTCCATTTCCTGTATAGATTTCCAGAGAGTTCTTTCCTGCCGGAATATCCATGCCGACAATCGATTCCAACTCTATATCGTTTTGGCCCATTAACTCTTTAAATTCCTCCGCGGCAAAAGCCCATCCACAATACAAACCGATTACTAATTTCAGTTGATCGATTTTGCCGCGATCTTCTTTGACTGCCTTTAATTTCATTTTAGCCAGCGCGAGCGCCTGGCAGGGTGTGGCAACAACACCGATCCTACCCGCTTCTTTTGTCGCCGCTAACTGATTAAAGGTGGCAACTGTCGGTGATACGGTAAACTTACTGCCCGCATTTTTCCTAAGCTCTGCTTTATCTTTAACAACTACTCCAATTTGGCCAAACTCCTGATCGCGAGCAGAAGTAATGGCGGAATCAATCAATCCCTCAAACAAAGCTAATTCCATTAGAGCTGTAACCGTTCCACCATGCTGGGCATCTTCACGTAATTGACGGTCAGTAGCCCTGGAAAAATAATAACCTTTCATCGCTCCTGTCTCCGGCGTCACATTGCCTGCATCAAAGAGCATATTTCTTAATTCATTCTGATCAGTTGAGGTTCTGGGACAAAAATCATAACACTTACCATTTTCCAGATCACAAGCATGCAACTGAATGGTTCTGTCGTGATATATAACCTGATAAGGACAAAGGCCTACACAGGCTCCACAACCAGTGCACAAACCGGCTTCCAGTACTTCTTTTTTCAATATTTTCTGGCTGATAACCATTTTAATCGATGTTGTCATTCCAAGTACTACCTTCTGAATTTGTGTTTTTATATATCATCATGGTTTTTGAGGCAAGATAATGATGATTGAGCGACAAAGTACTTTTTTGATAGTTATTTCCTGAAATATTGTAAAGAAATAACAAAAAATATTACTTTTTTAAAAGCATTAGAAATGTTTCGGCTTTTTTTTACGAACACATCATCGTGGTTGTTGACATCCTCTGCTAATTGTATTATTAAGCGCGTGCAAAATTAATTTTCCCCAGTAGTCCCGCTTAAAGCGGGATTGGTAGAGTCCGCCACGGCGGGATTAACCACCGAAACTGTGGAAGTGATTTGAAGTGTTACCTAGAAATCCGTGTTCCCCAGTAGCTCAGTTGGTAGAGCGGGTGGCTGTTAACCACCATGTCCGTGGTTCGAGTCCGCGCTGGGGAGCCAAAACAAGAGAGTGCGTTCAGCGATGGACGCACTCTTATTATTTATATGCTTCTTACATGATAGCTGTTACTTCCGATACCATAGGGATTCGTCTGTGCGCTGGGGAAACAGACATTATTCTTAGCAAAACCAGATTATAAATCTCGATCACCGATGGATTTTTTTATGGGTATTATCATAAATTCATCGCTGCTTTGCTCATCCTTCCTTAACTTAACTTAAGAACGAATTTCGATAGATATTTAGAAAGTATTATTAACTACATGGTGGTTGACTTGACAATAAACTTGTAGTATTATTCGCATATAATAAAGTAATCTTTCTTAAAGAAAGGTAAATAAATTTCATATAAGCTAATCTCATTGCACTCATTTGCGATTTCTTGTACATAAAGCTTATAAATATACTGAGTTTATTTACTGACATTGATTTTTAATTTAAAATATTTTTACCGCGAGTTACTTGGAGTTTAGAGTTAGAAAGGTTCTGTTACTAATTAAGTTGCCGTAAACTTAGACACATGTATATTTCAGATGTATTTATTTATTAGGTTACTTAAAATAACATGTATTCAAGAAAGAGGAGATGAAAAATGAAGAATTTGAAAGGACTTATCTTCTTATTGACCATATTGTTGACAATGTCGTGGACATCGGCCAGTCAGGCGGCAGACATAGTAATCGGATTTACCGGCCCGCTAAGTGGTCCGGCTGCCGAATTCGCGCAGAATTGCGTAAACGGAATCGACATGGCCATTAAAGAATTGAACGCCGCCGGAGGCGTTACAATCGAAGGACAGAAATACCTCTTCAGGTTGGAGAAACTCGATGACAAGGTAGATCCTACCCTGGCTATGAGTAATGCCCGCCAATTACTGGCCAATAATGCTTTGGCCATATATAGTCCGGTATTCAGCACATCGGCAGCTTTGCTGAAAATTAATCAGGAAGAGTGCAGCGAGTTCATTACGTTGGGTTATACAAGCAGCCTCAAAGCTACCCAAACTGGCAATAAATTGGTGGTAATTTTGGGTGCTCCCATGACAGTTTATGCTCAGCTCTTTGCCGACATGGCCTGGGAACGCGGCTGGCGCAAGGCGGCCATGGTTGTAACTCTTGGAACTTACGGTGATGAGTGGCGGCAAGTCTTCGGGACCTACTGGAAAAAAATCGGTGGTACAATCACGGCGGATAAGCCGGCCAATTACTACACTAAAACGGATTATACCGCTCCCCTGTCGGCTGCTTTGGCGACAAATCCTGATGTTATGCTCATCGGCGGTCCTTCGGCCACAACCGCCATGGTCATTGAACAAGCACGTAACATGGGTTATAAGGGCGGTTTCCTGCTCGTCGAGCAGGCCAATATGGATTATATCGCCCAGATGCTGGACGGTACGAGTTTGATGGAAAACACGACCGGGTTAGTTGGCTTTGACAGTATTCCCACACCCGAGTGTCCGTTATTTGCTCAAAAGCACAAAGCAAACTACAAAAGGCCCTCCACACCTGAGTCTATCGCGCATTACGACAGCATGTATTATCTGGCCAGAGCAATCCAAGCCGCAAACACGGTAGATGATGTATATGCAATCCGCACTGCGCTTCCCAAGGCTTTCCCGCGGCTGGGCCCCACAGAGACTTACGGAATTTCATCTGCCGGACGTGTGCATATTATGGTAGGTGTGCAATCAATTAGAAACGGTAAATTTACAAAACCGGAGCTTTATGTCTGGTGGGCAAAAACACAAGCGGAATTCGATAAGATCCAAAAAACAACCAAATACACGGTGCCATTAAAATTGTTTAAAGCAAAAATTGGAACCATGGAATAGCTTAAAGAATCCGGTTAACGCTTTCTTATTTATCCGGATTAATAGATGGTCTTTATTTATAGGTTACTTAAAATAACATTTATTCAAAAAAGAGGAGGGGAAAAATGAAGAATTTGAAAGGAATTGTCTTCTTATTGACCGTATTATTGATGATGTCGTGGACTTCGGCCGGTCAGACTGCCGACATAGTAATCGGATTTACCGGCCCGCTTAGTGGTCCGGCTGCCGAATACGGCCAGGATTTCGTAACCGGGCTGGACATGGCTATTAAAGATTTGAACGCGGCCGGAGGCGTTACAATCGAAGGACAGAAGCTTCTTTTTAGACTGGAAAAACTCGACGACAAGGTAGATCCTACCCTGGCCATGAGTAATGCCCGCCAATTACTGGCCCATAATGCCCTGGCTATATATAGTCCGGTATACAGCACACAGGCCGCTCTAATGAAAATTAATCAGGAAGAGTGTAACGAGTTTATTTTGATGGGTTATACAAGCAGTCCCAAAGCCACCCAAACGGGAAATAAATTGTTGATATCTATTAATGCTCCTCTGACGGTTTATGCTCAGATCTTTGCCGATATGGCCTGGGAACGAGGTTGGCGCAAGGCGGCCATGGTTGTAACTCTTGGGGCTTACGGTGATGAGTGGCGGGAAATCTTCAAGACCTACTGGAAAAAAATCGGCGGTACAATCACGGCGGATAAGCCGGCCAATTACTACACCAAAACGGATTTTACCGCTCCCCTGTCGGCAGCTTTGGCGACAAATCCCGATGTTATGCTCATCGGCGGTCCTTCGTCCACAACAGCCCTGGTCATTGAACAAGCACGTAACATGGGTTATAAGGGCGGTTTCATTCTCGTCGACCAGGCCAAGATGGATTATATCGCCCAGATGCTGGAAGGTACAAGTTTGATGGAAAACGTGATCGGATTAATGGGTTTTGACACTTCTCCCTCACCGGCAAGACCAGCTTTTGATAAAAAGTACAAGGCAAACTATAAAAGGCCTACCACCTGGGAGGTTTCCTCGAATTACGAAAGTATGACTTATCTGGCCAAAGCAATCCAGGCCGCAAACACAGTAGATGATGTTTATGCAATCCGTGCCGCTTTTCCCAAGGCTTTTCCGTTGCTTGCCGATAAAGCTTGCAACGAAAGTCACGGAATTTTATCTAATGGAAGGGTGCATTTAATGGTAGGTGTGCAAGAAATTAGAAATGGTAAATTTATGAAATCGGATTTTTATGTCTGGTGGGCAAAAACACAGGCGGAATATGAAAAGATCCAAAAGATAACCAAATTTCCGGGACAATTAAAATGGTTTAAACCAAAAATTGGAAATGTCGAATAGTTTAAAGAATCCGGTTAACGCTTTCTTATTTATCCGGATTAATAACTGAGTATCTTCTTTGAATCTATCGTCAGGTAAAACAAGAATCCCCCAACTACTTTGTACAGTAGTCTGGGGGATTTTAAATTAATCTTTTGCCTTAATCACGTCATCATATTCCGGTATTACAATTCCACGGCGTACCATGATTTGATAAATCCTTTCTGCCTGCCCTTCCACATATCCGGACGCGCCATTGAGTTTATATTGGCGTGGGTTCGGCAAAATCGCAGCTAAAGTTGCCGCTTCACGCGCATTCAAATTTGCCGCGTGTTTCCCAAAATTGGCTTGCGCCGCCAATTCAATACCGAAAATCCCGTCGCCCCATTCGGCCACATTCAAGTAAAGTTCTATTATTCTTCTTTTGCTCAGTTGCCTTTCTATCCTCCAGGTAAGTATTGCTTCCTTGATCTTTCTGGTCGGAATCTTTGCAGGAGTTAGATACAGATTTTTAGCCAGTTGCTGAGAAATTGTGCTTCCGCCAACCTGAAACTTTTTATTTTTTATATCTTTTTCCAGCGCTTTTTGCATGGCATTAAAATCAAACCCATCATGCGACCAAAAGTTATCGTCTTCCGCAATAATAACAGCCTTTATAACATAAGGAGATATTTGAGAAAGAGGTACCCATGCTGTATTAATTGATTTCTTTATTCTTTTTTTTCTCCATCTTTCTTCCCGATATTTCATAAAGGCGGTTTTCCCGGAATTATTCTTTCTTAAATAAGCCACATTGGGATAAATGAAATAGCGCCCGATATCGACAATAAAGTAAGCAGCAATCAAGAGCATAACTATAATAATTAATTTTTTCCAAAATCGCATAACTATCCTTAACATATTTTTTGTGCTGCCTTCCTATAACGCATTGAAGCAGATTGCAAAATAAATTTGACAGGAAAAATTATTTTTAGTATGGCATACGGCACAAAGTCAGCGGTACGTTGCTGGAGATCAATCTTTGTATTCTTTGTGCAGCAAATTATCCCCTACTATATCGGTATTTAAGCAAAATCTGTTCACCGTTAGCAAGATGGGGAGCATCTAACATAAAAAGGAGATACTTCATAGTGAAACGAAAGATTTTCGTATTGGCAGGACTTTTTTTCCTCTTTTCGTCATTATTCTTAGTTGGCAATGCTTTAGCTAACCCATATGAAGTGAAAAAAGGTGATAGTCTCTATACTATTTCTAAAGAATTTGGCGTCAGTGTTAAGGAAATCAAAGAAGCAAGTGGTCTCCAAAATAACGCGCTCAAGCCCGGGCAGATTTTAGATATCCCTGAAAAAAGCGCCGATGTTTCCCCTGATAAGGCAAAACCAATGCCAAAAGCATCTTATTACACAATCAAAAACGGGGACACTCTCGGTACAATCGCCAGAAAAACCGGAGTTCCTGTAAAACAAATAATGGTTCTGAACAATGTTCGACCGATCAGCTTACGCATTGGACGGAAACTTATTTTGTCCAAGCCAGGTAATTGGGCTCAAAAAGAATCTGTCACGGATGATGAAGAAGAGGAAGGCATTACTGAAAATATCGATTTGGCCGAGTTGGAAAAAGAAGAAAAGAAGAATGAAGAACTTTTAGGAAAATGGAACAGCCCCGATGAAAGGAAATTATTTATTAAGGTGGCAACCGGTTTTTTAGGCGCACCATATAGACTGGGCGGCTCCACGGTAAGAGGAATAGACTGTTCCGCTTATGTACGCAAGATGTATGAATTTTTCGATATAACTTTGCCTCGCACTGCCCGGGAACAATCCACTGTAGGCGTCAGTATCGAGAAAGAAGAACTGGAAGAAGGTGATCTCGTTTTCTTCCGGACACGCAGGCCGATAGGACACGTGGGAATATACATTGGTAATAATGAATTCGTTCACGCCTCACGTAAAAGTAAAGTCGTCCGCATTGACTCTCTGGATAGACCTTATTTTCAAAAAAGATTCCGGCGCGCTGTCAGGGTCAAGGGGCTTGATAATAACAATAAAGGCGCTTAATCTCTCTCTGGAAACAAATCTGTTCATCAAGCAATGGGGTTTAACTTGAAGCCCTATTACTTTCTCCTACTGTATTTGTCAGTTGATTATCCACAAAGTTTATTATATGAATTTAGTTGACTTTATCTGGTTTATTAATTGCTTTGTTTTGAATATGATATGATAAAAAAACTATTTTACTAAAGAGGAGGAAACTATGAAAAAAAATATTCATCTCTTTGTCAGTATTTTTGTAATGTCTTTATTTTGCAGCGGCTGTTTGGTTGCAGAAAGCAAATACATTAAAAAGGTAGAAGAAGCAGATAATTTATCTAAGGAACTTGCGGCAGTTACGGGTCAGCGTGATGAGTTGGATAAAGATCTTAAATCTAAAACTGATGACTTATCCAAAACGGCTGCGGAAAAAAGACAAAAGATAGCTGACCTCGAAGCGGAAAACTCCAAGCTCAAGGATAATGTCACCCAACTGATGAAAAAGTCTCAAGAAGTTGAAGCAGCAAGTCAAACCTATAAAGAATTGCTTCAGGAAATGAAAGGCGAAATTGCTCAGGGACAAGTTACTATCACTGAACTCAAAGGCAAACTTACTATGGACGTTGTAGATAAGATTCTTTTTGCCTCCGGGGAGTCAGCAGTTAAAAAAGAAGGGCTGGCTGTGCTCAAGAGAGTGGTGGAAATATTAAAAAATGTTAAAGATAAAAATATCCGCATTGAGGGGCATACGGATAATGTAAAAATTACCAGCAGATTAGCCAAAGTATATCCGACCAACTGGGAACTGGCTGCGGCACGAGCGATCAATGTCTCTAAATATTTGCAGCAGCAAGGCATTGATCCGAAGATTCTTTCGGCAACTGCTTTTGGCGAATATCAGCCACTGGCGGATAATTCAACTGCCGAAGGCCGGGCGAAAAACCGCCGCATAGCCATTATTCTGCTGCCCAAGGAATGATGAAAAGGTTTTAGTTCTACTTTTTTCGAGTTAATCAAGGAATAGTAAATGGGAAGAAATATTGTTGAAAAAATTATCGCTCAACATCTAATTGCCGGCAACTTTGTGCCCGGAGAAGAGATCGGCATTCGCATCGATCAAACCCTGACACAGGATGCTACGGGCACTATGGCCTATCTGCAGTTTGAAGCCATGGATGTATCTAAGGTAAAAACCGAACTTTCGGTGAGCTATATTGATCATAATACGATTCAAATCGGTTTTGAAAATGCGGACGATCATCGCTATTTGCAGAGCGTGGCGCAAAAATTCGGCGTAGTGCTTTCACGTGCTGGAAACGGCATTTGTCATCAGGTGCATTTGGAAAGATTCGGCAAACCCTCAAAAACGCTGATCGGCTCGGATAGCCATACACCAACCTGTGGTGCGCTTGGCATGATCGCGATCGGCACGGGAGGTCTGGATGTTGCGCAAGCCATGGCCGGTAAACCTTTTTATCTGACCTGTCCCAAAGTAATCAAAATTAACCTGCAAGGCATGCTCAAGCCTTGGGTTTCCGCAAAAGACATCATTCTAAAAGTTCTGGAAATATTTACCACCAAAGGCAATGTCGACACTATATTTGAGTATGGCGGTGAAGGAGCTGCTCTGCTCACGGTTCCCGAACGCGCTACAATAACAAATATGGGCGCGGAATGCGGAGTCACAACTTCCATTTTCCCTAGTGATGAAATGACGCGGCTGTTTCTTTGCTCTCAGCAAAGAGAAACTGATTTTACGCCGCTTTGCGCTGATAAAGACGCATCATACGCCAAAATAGTTGATATTGACTTATCCGAACTCCAACCAATGACCGCCAAGCCGCACAGCCCGGATAATATCGGCACAGTCAGGAGTATGAAAGAAATTGGGGTTGATCAGGTATGTCTGGGCAGCTGCACCAATTCCTCCTACAAAGATTTAGCAACAGTAGCCAAAATATTAAAGGGTAAAGTTGTCCACCCCAATGTCAGTTTTATTTTAGCACCGGGGTCGCGGCAGGTTCTGGATAACCTCGCCCGCGATGGTTATCTTGCAGACTTGATTTTATCGGGCGCACGATTAATGGAAAATGCCTGCGGCTTTTGCATCGGTAACAGCCAAAGTCCTAAATCCGGTGCCGTATCTTTGCGCACGTCGAATCGTAATTTTCTCGGAAGATCGGGAACCATGGATGCCGATGTTTATCTAGTCAGTCCGGAAACTGCAGCTGCTGCTGTCATCACCGGGCTCTTCACCGATCCCCGCGATCTAAAGATGGATTACCCACAGATAAAGATAAGGGGAAAATTAATCATTGACGACAGCATGATAATCCGACCGGATGCTACTTTGGCATCATTGCCTGTAATTCGCGGACCAAACATAGGTGCGCCGCCTCAAAATTCCTCTCTGCCGGATATTATTCAAGGACCGGTAACTATCAAGCTTGGCGATAAAATTACTACTGATCATATCATTCCGGCCGGTGCGCGGATGAAATACCGTTCGAATATTCCGAAGTATTCCGAGTTTGTTTTTGAAAACGTCGATGCTTCATTTGCAAAACGAGCCGCTCAGATCAAAGAAGCGGGGAAGCATAATATTATTATAGCCGGACTTTCTTACGGTCAGGGTTCTTCACGGGAACATGCCGCTTTGTGCCCGATGTACCTTGGCGTTCGCGCGATCATCGCCAAATCATTCGAGAGGATTCACGCTGCTAATTTGATCAATTTCGGCATCCTGCCGCTGATATTTAGCACCTCAAGCGATTATGACAAAATTGATCAGCAAGACGAATTAGAAATTACCACAGTAAGAAATGACATTTCTGATGGTAATGATCTGCTTGTACAAAACAAAACTAAAGGCACTTCGTTTCACGTAACCTGCCACTTATCCGCCAGACAAAAGCAAATCATTTTAACTGGTGGCGCTCTCAATGTGAAGAGTTGAAATTAAATAAAACAAACTAATCCGGAGCAAATATTTTTTTATGATAAATAAAATCAAAGTTAAAACTACTCTCGTCGAAATGGATGGTGACGAGATGACCCGCATCATGTGGCAAATGGTAAAAGATAAATTACTTTTTCCCTATCTGAATATGGATATTGACTATTACGATTTATATGTCAAACACCGCGATGAAACCGATGACCAGGTTACTATTGATGCCGCCCGCGCGATTATGAAATACGGCGTCGGTATTAAATGCGCCACCATTACACCCAACGCAGACAGAGTCAAAGAATATAACTTGAAAAAAGCGTGGAAGAGTCCCAACGGCACGATCCGCGCCATGCTGGACGGCACGGTTTTTCGTAAACCCATTCTCGTAGGTAACATCAAACCGGGCGTCTCTTCCTGGAAAAAACCGATCACTATAGGCCGCCATGCTTACGGGGACGTTTATGACAACTTTGAAATGCAGATACCGCAAGCAGGAAAACTGGAAGTTGTTTTCACGCCGCATGATGGCAGTAAACCAAAAAGTGCTTTAGTAAAAGATTTCCCTTCCGCCGGAATAGTACAGATAAATCATAACCTGGAACAATCAATTCTCAGCTTCGCAAAGGCCTGCTTTACATACGCTCTTGATGAAAAAATTGATTTGTGGTTTTCCACCAAAGATACCATTTCCAAGATATACGATGCTGGTTTCCGCAATATCTTTGAGAGGGAATTTGAGAATAACTGGAAAGATAAATTTTCGAAGGCAGGGATTGAATATTTCTTCACCTTGATCGACGACGCGGTCGCGCGTATTATGAAGAGTAAAGGCGGTCTTTTATGGGCATTGAAGAATTATGACGGTGATGTTATGTCAGATATGATCGCTTCCGCGAGCGGTTCGCTGGCAATGATGACATCGGTTCTGGTTTCTCCCAACGGCTGGTTTGAATATGAGGCAGCACACGGCACCGTGCAAAAGCATTACTACAAACATTTAAAAGGCGAAGAAACATCTAGCAACTCTATGGCGCTTATTTTTGCCTGGGCGGGTGGATTGCGCAAGCGCGGCCAATTAGATTCGACACCGAAAGTGGTTAACTTTGCCAATAAGCTTGAAGAGGCCGCGCTGGCTACTGTAGAAGAAGGCATTATGACCGGCGATTTGCTTCTGCTCGCTGAAAAGAAACTTTCCAACAAAAAGGTCAACACGGAAGGCTTTATAGACGCCATCGCCATAACCTTACATAAAAAACTAAATGGTTAATAAAACAAATTCGACCCTGCCGAATCTACTTGATTTCACCTTAGATGAACTGGAGAAATTCATTTCTTCTGCCGGCAAGGAAAAATTCCGGGCACGGCAAATCATGAAATGGCTGCATCAGTCAGGCAGTCTTTCTTTCGATGATATGACCACTCTTTCCCGCGATTTTCGTGAGAAACTGGCCGCGATCGCCCGAATCCAAAGACCTCAGATCATCAAAATTCTCACATCGCAGGATGGAACAAAGAAAGCACTCCTGCGCCTGGAAGACGGTCTTTGTATCGAAAGTGTTTTAATTCCGGGCAAAAGCCACTGGACAATATGCTTATCCACACAAGCCGGTTGCGCTATGGATTGTAAGTTTTGTCTTACTGCATCGCAGGGCTTCAAAAGAAATTTGCTTCCTTCAGAAATTGCAGGCCAGCTTATAGCACTCAAACACGAAACGCCGGAAGGAATCGATATTAAAAATATTGTCATGATGGGCATGGGTGAGCCGCTCGCCAATTACGAAAACACTCTTAAGACCATAAATATTCTGACCTGCGATTTCGGCCTGGGCATCTCCAACCGCAAGATTACTGTTTCCACCTGTGGTCTGGCATCGCAAATAACCAAGTTGGGGAAAGATATTTGTATTAATCTCGCCGTATCGCTCAACGCGCCGGACGATGTAACCAGAAACAAGCTTATGCCGATCAACAAAAAATATCCCCTGGAAGTCTTGCTTGATGCCTGTAAAAAATATACCATGCCTGGCCGGAGACTGCTAACCTTCGAATATATTTTAATTGACGGCGTTAATTCTTCTGTGCAAGATGCCCGAAAATTGGCCGCTTTATTGAAGGGGCTACGTTGCAAATTAAATTTAATTGTATTTAATGAATATCCCGGATCAGTTTTTAAATCACCGCCGCAGAAAGATGTGGAAGAGTTTCAACAAATTCTGCTGGACAGACACTTCACCACCATGGTTCGCAAAAGCAAAGGCAGCGATATTCTCGCCGCCTGCGGCCAGTTGAGTGGCGCTTCCGGAATTTGATGCGCTGTTTATTTATGGTATTAATATAAGAAAAAGAGCGGTAAATATTTCTTCCTGAAAGTCTTATTTTTCAAATTTTATATTTTATGCTAAGTTACAATCAGTAATCGTTGATAATTTAGTATTGGCAAAGATAGAAAAAATGTGGCAGATCGAAAAGGAGAAAAAAACATGAGAAAGATAAGTATTACAGTTTTGGCAGTATTTTTACTCATGTTTATGTTTATGCCTATTATACAGGCGCAAACTCCTCAAGAAACCCTAAATCAGTACATTTCCGACCTCCAGAAAAATCCAAATGACAGCGTTTTGAGGGAGAAGATCATCAAACATGTACAAGGGATGAAGCCCGCACCGAAAGTTCCGAAGGAAGTCGCAACGAATGAGGGAGCCGCGGAGTATGTTTTCAAGAATGCGAAAACGGACGGGGATTTTGAGGACGCGGCTAAAGAGTATGAAAAAGCGCTTCTTGTTGCTCCCTGGCTGGCAGCTGACTATTTCAGCTGCGGCGTCGCCTACGAAAAGGCGAGAAAGTATGATGCCGCAATTCAAAACTTCAACTTATATCTAATTGCAGTACCAGATGCTCAAGATGAATATGAAGTGCATAAACGTATCGGGAGCCTAAAATACGCCGCCAATAAGGCAGCTAAAGAAACATCAGCCGCTAATGGATCACAACCTTTTGTCCCCGTAGCAAAAGAAAAGGCCAGGGACGGGCGTTTCATCGCCTATGACAACGGAACAGTTTTAGATACGAAGACGAACCTGATGTGGGCAGCCAAGGATAATGGCTCTGACATAAACTGGCAGGGTGCAAAAAGCTACTGCGAGAATTATCGTGGCGGTGGATATACGGACTGGCGGATGCCGACTCTGGACGAACTAGCGGGGTTACTTGATCAGAGCAAGTCCCGTCCTACATCATCATGCAGGACTTTATTTTCTAGCTATACCATTCATGTCGCAACGGAATTGATTGATATTACCTGCTTTGTGGTATTGGCATCGGAAACGAACGGTTCCGAAGTCGGCAACTTCCGCTTTAACAATGGTAACGCCCCACGGAAATGGTGGCGTAAGCAGTCCCATTATGATTACTCCCGCGCACTTCCGGTGCGTTTTGCAAAAGCGAATGCTAGTACTGATTCAAATTTAAGTAGACAAACAACAACAGCGACACAACCAATAAAATCGAATGCGCCAGAGGAATTGCAAACATTTACCGGCGAGGTCAAGATTATTGAAGTCAGACATTTCACACAGTCTGAAGGATTGGGGCTTTCTCAGGAATTTATCAACTCCTTCTATGATGGTCTGCGTGAACGTTTGGCAAAAAACAACGTAGCAGGACAGATTGTTGATGAAGGCTCCGCTGTTCCTGATGCCGTAGCGGCGAATACCCTGATGGTAGAGGGCAAATTTACCGAGTACAAGAAAGGCGGATTCTTAGAAGGAGTGGGGATGGTAGGTTCTGAGATAAAGTTTTACCGTAAGAGCGACCATGCGCTGATAAAAATCATCACGCCGAGAGTGCCATTCAAGCCATCGCCATTAAACTCAGATAGCGGTCTTGGCAGAAGCACCGGTTACAGGATTGCCGACGAAATAAAGAAAGCGTTGAAGTAAGTTGTTTGAACCGAGCTTAACTATATTCGATTTATAGATTCATAATTTTTTTACCGGAAAGATATGAAGATTTGAAGTGGCAATCTTCAATTTGATACCTTATCAAAGACTGTGGACTTGTAGATGTAACCAATAAACTACATTTGGCAACTTTTTTTATAAGATCTGCGGAAATAACATTTATTATTTCCACTTTTATTTGCCGCGCTTTTTTGTTGGAAACGTATTATCCTTTTTCGACCGTTGAGGCGGATTATATTTTTTTTCGCGCAGCAGCCGCGAGATGTCTTTTTGCCTTCTGGATACTTTTTGTCCAGCCATAAAATGTTGCACCTGCTTACTACACTATTAACAAGATACATTAATTTATTTTATACCATTTTGATTTCAAAGGATAACGAGGCGGCGAGGAGGAGGCGCCGGAGGCTTATTGTACAATACGTTGAAGAAGCCAACGACGATGCCAACAAAGTTAGCCAAAGAAAGCGAATTGGTATTAGATATGACCTTCTTCACTCACCCCCGCCCAGTACCTTATAGAGAGTAACCGTGTTAACGATCCGGGCAAGGCGAAGAACAATCAATCCCTGTTGTACGCCATAGAGGGAACGCTGCGCATCGAGGACGCTCAGGTAGCTGTCAATTCCTTTAGTATAGCGAGCATTCGAGAGGCGATAGGTTTCCGCAACAGCATCGACCAGCGATTGTTGCGCCGCTATCTGCTGGTTCACTGTACCCCGCACGGCAAGGGCATCGGCCACTTCCCGAAAAGCCGTCTGGATGGCCTTTTCATACTGGGCAATGGCTATTTCCTTTTCCACTTTCGTTACATCGTAGGCAAACCAGGTTCGTGCATCAAAAATTGGCATCATGATCTGCGGTGCGAAAAGCCACGTACCCTGGCCGGCTTTGAAAAGTCCGGATAGATCTGCGCTGGCGGTTCCGATGGCGGTCGTCAGAGAGATGCGGGGGAAAAATGCCGCACGGGCAGCGCCGATATTGGCATTGGCCGCTTTAAGCTGATGTTCCGCCGCCGATACATCCGGCCGGCGTAAGAGCAATTCAGAGGAAAGGCCGGGAGAAATCTCTTTGGGCGGGTTGACACTACCCAACTCCGCTGGTAGGAGCTCTTGCGGCATCGGGGAACCGACCAGAAGATTCAAGGCGTTTTCATCTTGCGCTGTCAGTTGCGTATAGCGGGCGACGTCTCCCCTAGCTGTATCCACCTGACTTTGCGCTCGCAGTAGGTCCAATTCGGACGAGAGCCCCACGTCATAGCGTTTCCGGATCAATTTGTAGGAGACCTCCTGAGCCTCCAGGGTGGAGGCCACCAGCTTGAGGTTTTCCCTGTCTGCAGCCATGGTCAGATACGCCTGTGCTACCGCTGACACCAGCGAGATTTGCGCACTGCTGCGGGCATCCTCCGTAGCCAAGTACTCCTCCAACGCTTGGTCTTTCAGGCTGCGAATGCGGCCAAAGAAGTCAATTTCCCAGGAAGTAATGCCGAGATTGACACTGTATTGTTCGGCGACCATCGAAGACCCGGTGGTCGAAAGATCAGCTGGAACACCTTGTTTACTCATCGTTCCGACCGCATTGACCGAAGGCAACAATTCAGCTCGCGAAATGCCGTACAAAGCGCGCGCCCTTTCGACATTCAAGGCCGCCACTCGCAGATCGCGGTTGTTATCCAGGGCGATCCCGATGATCTTTTGCAGGCGTTCATCAGTGAAGAACTCCCGCCACGGCACCTTCAAAGCTGCCGGAGCAGTTGCCGCGGACTTCGTCTCCTTGTAGGCCGCACCGATCGGCCATTGGGCAGGCACCGGCGCATCCGGTCGCGTATATTTCGGGGCCATCGTGCAGCCACCCAGAATGGTGATTATTATACCCAGTAGAAGAGACCATTTTCTATTCATATCATTTATCCCTTGATGAATTTGCGCTGTCTGTCTTGGCTGTTTTACTCTTCCTGTGTTTGCCAAAGGTTTTCTCGATCAACACATAGAAGAGCGGCGCAAACAAAGTTACCAGGAAGGTGGCGGTCACCACCCCACCAAGCGCACCGGTGCCGATGGCCTTTTGCGCGCCCGCGCCCGCCCCGCTCGCCAGCACCAGCGGTATGATTCCAAATCCGAAAGCCAACGAGGTCATGATGATGGGACGCAGCCTCAGTTTGGCCCCTTCCAGAGTCGCCTCGATCAGCCCCATTCCTTCTTCGACACGGGCCTTAGCGAACTGGACGATCAGGATGGCGTTCTTTGTGGTCAGCCCCAGGATGGTCAAGAGGCCAATCTGGAAATAGATGTCGTTGGGCATCCCCCGCATGTTCGAGGCGATAGCGCCGCCAATCGCCCCCAGAGGTAGGGACAGGAGGATCGAGATGGGAACTGTCCAACTCTCATACAGGGCTGCTACGCACAGGAAGATGATCAGAATAGAAAAGGCGTAGAGCGGGGCAGCCTGAGTACCAGCCTGCCGTTCCTGGTAGGAAAGCCCGGTCCAGTCAAAGCCGATCTCTTTTGGCAACTTTGAGGCAATCTCCTCCATGGCTTGCATCGCCTCACCGGAACTTCTGCCAGGTGCTGCCTCTCCCCAGATGTTTATGGAAGGAAACGCGTTGTAGCGCTCCAGTTTGGGAGAACCTACGGCCCAGTGCCCGGATGCAAAAGCGGAATAGGGGACCATCTTGCCCGCATTGTTGCGCACATAGAGTCTTTCCAGATCACTGGGCAACATGCGATAGGGGGCGTCGGCCTGAATGTCCACGTGCTTGACCCGTCCGCCTTTAATAAAGTCGCCGACATAGCCGCTGCCAAATTCTGTCGAAATAGTGTTGTGGATGGCAGAGATAGGAACCCCCAGGGCGCCGGCCTTTGCCCAATCCACATCAATCCGATATTGGGGGCTATCTTCCAGTCCGTTGGGCCGCACCCGGGTCAATCGCGTATCCTTGGCCGCCATAGCAAGAAGTTGGTTGCGGGCCGCCATCAGACCATCGTGGCCCAAGCCGCCACGGTCCTGCAACTGGAAATCAAAACCCTTGGAATTGCCCAGTTCGATGACTGGCGGCGGCGTAAAGGCGAACACCCTGGCGTTGCGAATCTGAGAAAACGCCCGCATGGCCCTGTCGGCCACAGCGTCAGCTTTCAGCTCGCGCCGTGAGCGCAGCTTCCAGTCATTGAGCTTGACAAAGGCCATACCGATGTTCTGCCCCCGGCCGGCTTGGTTTTGACCGCTCATCGTCATAATGGCTTCCACCGCGTCTTTTTCTCCTACTTGAAAATGATTTTGGACGACCTCCATTACTTTCCTGGTCTGTTCCAGTGTGGAACCCGACGGGAGCGTGGCCATGACAATCAGCGTCCCCTGATCTTCATCCGGAAGATAACTCTTAGGCAATTGCAGAAGCAGCAATCCCATCGCCGCTACAATCAGCAGATAGAAAAACAAATAACGCACATTATTGCTTAATGAGTGCCCGACCATTCTCACGTACAGATCCCGGGATCGAAAAAAAACGCGATCAAACCATCTGAAAAACGGGCGAAGGAAAGATATCCCGCCTTCCGCCGGTTCATGCCCCTTAGGCACAGGCTTGAGAAGCGAGGCGCAGAGGACCGGTGTCAGGATCAAGGCCACCAACAGCGAAAGGAGCATGGCGGCGATGACGGTAATAGAAAACTGGCGGTAGATGACGCCAGTAGATCCAGCAAAGAACGCCATCGGCCCGAACACTGCCGAGAGTACCAATCCGATGCCGATCAGCGCGGGAGTGATTTGGTCCATGGACTTGGCGGTGGCCTCTTTGGGTGAGATTCCTTCCTCACTCATGATGCGTTCGACGTTTTCCACCACTACAATGGCGTCGTCCACCAAAAGGCCTATCGCCAGCACCATGGCGAACATAGTCAGCATATTGATGGAGAACCCGAACAGTCCCAGCACCGCAAAGGTGCCGAGAAGCACTACCGGCACGGCGATGGTAGGAATGAGGGTGGCCCGTATATTGCCCATGAACAGATACATCACCAGAAAAACCAGCAAGATGGCCTCGAAAAGGGTCTTGACCACCTCCTCAATCGCCACTTTGGTAAAGGGGGTGGTATCGTAGGGATAAATAGCCTTCATGCCGTGGGGAAAGTACCGGCTCAGCTCCTTCAGCTTGGCCCGGATCGCGTTGGCCGTATCCAGCGCATTGGCGCCGGGTTCCTGCCGAACGGCCAACCCGGCCGCCGGCATGCCGTTGTAATAACTAAAGGTATCGGCAAGATCGGTCCCCAGTTCCGTCCGCCCTATGTTCTTGATCCGCACGATGGAACCGTCCGGATTGATGCGGACGGGGATTTCGGCAAACTCCTCAGGGGTTTTGAGCAGGCTATGGACAATGATGGGGGCGTTAAGACGCTGGCCCGCCACCGCCGGCGCCCCGCCGAACTGGCCGCCGGAGATTTCCACGTTGTTGTCTTTAATCGCCTTGATCACATCGTCCACCGTCAGGCCGTAAACCGTCAGCTTGTTGGGGTTGAGCCAGATCCGCATGGCATACTCGCCGCCGAATCCTTCCACCTCCCCAACGCCCGGCACCCGCGCCAGTACCTGTTGCACGGTGGTTTGAGCATAATCTCTCAAATCAATATCAGTCATGCTGCCGTCTTCGGAAACCAGACCCACGATCATCAGGTAGTTGGCGGTGGATTTGCGGACCCCGACGCCCCGGAGTTGCACCACATCGGGCAGTCGCGCCATTGCCCCTTGGAGCTTGTTTTGCACCTTGGCCCAGGCAAGGTCAGGATCGGTTCCCGGGGAGAAGGTCAGCGTGATGGAAGAGATGCCGGACGAATCACTGCTGCTGGACATATACAGCATTCTGTCCAGCCCGGTCATCTGCTGCTCTATAATCTGTGTAACGCTGTCTTCCACCGTCTCTGCCGAGGCCCCGGGATAAAGGGTGCCAACTCTGATAGAAGGCGGGGCGATGGGGGGATACTGCGTGATGGGCAAGTTGTAAATCGCCAGGCCGCCCACCACCATAATAATCATAGCGATGACCCAGGCAAAGACCGGACGATCGAGGAAGAACCTTGATAACATCAAGCACCTCCGCTAGTTCGTTTTGCGGGCGATGGCGCTGTATTTTTACGTTCCTTACTGCTTTTTTCGCCATCGGTTTCAAAAGGAACAGCCTTTACGGAAGCGCCGGGTACCACCTTTTGCATCCCCTCGATAATTACCCGCTCGCCAGGCACAAGACCTGATAAAACAAGCCACTGATCGCCAATGGCCCGATCGAGCGTGAGCATCCGCAATTGGACCTTGCTTTCAGAGTCCACAATCAATGTGAGCGGGTTCCCCTTTGGATCGCGTGACACGGCCTGTTGGGGAATGAGGATGGCCTTCTTAATGACACCTTCCTGCACCACTGCCCGGATGAACATGCCTGGCAGAAGAACACCATTCGGATTGGGAAAAATGGCCCGCAGAATGACGGACCCCGTCGTGGGATCGACTGTGACGTCCCGGAATTGAAGGGTTCCCGTGAGTGGATACGCTGTACCATCTTCCAGAATGAGTTGAACCTTTTTCTGATTTGCTTCATTTTGATTTAGACGGCCTTCCTTCAGGCCACGCCGCAATCGCAGCAAGTCGGCCGTAGATTGCGCAATATCCACATACATGGGATTAAGTTTCTGAATGGTTGCCAGAGCTGTAGGCTGCTGAGCCGTCACCAGAGCGCCCTCAGTGACGCTGGACATTCCAATACGGCCCGAGATGGGCGCGGTAATCGTCGTATACTTCAGATTGATGCGTGCCATTTCTATATCCGCCTGAGTCTGTTTCAGCGCGGCCGCCGCATCATCATAGTCCTGCTGGCTGACCGCTTTCTCGACCAGCAATTCCCGCAAGCGGCCGGCCCTTAACTGGATGGCCGTGAGATTGGCCTCGGATCTGGCAAGCGCCGCCTGATACAAGGCAGGATCTATCTGGAATAGCACCTGACCGGCCTGGACATCGGAGCCTTCCGTAAACATGCGCTTCTGGATGACGCCACTCACCTGAGGACGCACTTCAGCTACTAAATTGGCGGACGTTCGACCGGTCAAGTCTGTCTTGATAGCCACCTGCTTCGGCTGTATTGTCACAACGGAAACTTCGGGAGTTTGCGGAGCTTTTGTGGTCTTCTGTCCGCAACCGCCCAGGATCAAGCCCACAGCGAGAACACCCGCGACGGCAAACAGCCCGGCTCTGTTATTGTTTTTCATTCGACACCTCTGTTATTTTATTAATATAAATATCAACTCTCATAACAAGCATCCCGTATAAAATATTTTTTTATCCTTAATAATCCTTTCAAACACAAACAAACATACAACAAAACTACGGCCAAATTGTTCCCATAGCCCTTTGCAGCTTGGCATAATTTATATTGTAATCGCCCAAGGCATTGGCATATTCGGATTTTGCCTTCGTCAACAGCGTTTGGGCGTCAAGCACTTCCGTGGACGTGGCAACTCTTTCTTTGTATCTCTCTTCAGAAATGCGGAAATTTTCTTCGGCTTGCTCAATTACTTTCTGCCAAACGTCAATTTGTTTTTCCGTTTCCTGTAAAATCAAGGAGGCATATTTAATTTCCAAGGCAATTTGATCGCTTAATTCTCTTTGCGCATCCAACGCTTGATTTTCTTTGGCCCTGCTGGCATCCACCCGAAATTTAGTTTTGCCCCATTCCCAGAAATTCCAACTGGCCACACCCATTACATACCAGCTTTCCGCGTCTTTAAAATCACTGCCCGCAACAGAAGGATTATCGCCGTAGCGTCCGTAGTTGGCAACAAGGCTCAGTGTCGGAAAATACTCGCTGCTGGCCGCATTAACCAACTTCCCTGCTTGTTTCGCTCTTAACGATGCAATCTTTAATTCCGGGCGGTTTTTCAGAGCTATATCAAAACATTCTTCCAATGGTTTTTCAAATGGCTGATATTTAAGCACATCGGCTATCTCCACCGGAGCAAATATCTTGCGTTTTAGAACAGTATTGAAACGGGCTTTGGTTAACTCGACCGCGTTCTGCGCTTTAACAAGTGTCTGTTTGCCGTTGGCCAGTTCCACTTCGGCATGCAGTAAATCGTTTTTGGGAATCATTCCGACCTTAAAATAATTCTCGGCGACATCGCGATGAGCGTTGAGCATCTCCACGGATTGGCGCGCTGTTTCCAGAATTTTCTGCGCGCGCAAAATATCAAAATAGGCAATCTTGACTTCCTGCACAACATCCTGTCTTTTCGCCGCCTCTTCTATCTGTGCGGCATCCTCACCTATTTTTGCCGCCTGGTAGTTGGCAATCAAGCCACCTCCGGTAAAAAGCGGCTGGCGGGCTTCAATTGACCAGTTGTAATTATCGGCAGTCCCAATAATAAAGTCCTTACCATCAAGTAAGTTTAAAGGAAAAGGGGCAGATGACAAACCGATAAACCTGGAAAACGGCGCTTCATTCAAGCGCGTGTAACTATAGGAAGTGTTGAATTTTGGCAAAAATCCCGTAATGGCTTCTCTTTTTTGAGCAGTGGCGCCTTTCGCCCCTTCCCTGGCTATGTCTAAAACAATACTGTTTCTTAATGCAATTTCAATACTCGACTCCAACGTCAAAGGCCCTTCCGCAAAAACCTGCTGTGGAAATAAAGCCAAGGCTAAAAGAAATATGCACCAAACTTTATTAATCATGTTTTTCTGCTCCATGTAAAAAGATGTCTAAAATAAATGCCTTTTTTGAACTAAGTGGTTCTTTTGATGGCACTAACACCCAATCAACTGATGCCGCTCTGATCAAATGAGACAGCGCTCCTGCCATTTCCCGTGGTGGTAGAGAACGTAACAATCCGCTCTTTATGCCGCTTTTTAATATTTTTTCAATGAAAGAAAGATGTTGGTAATAATCATTGATAAGCTTTTGGCGTATTGAAGTCATCATTTTTGATAAAGCTTCGTTTTCTCCGCGCATAAATATGCGGCAAAAATCCGCGTTACTCTCTACAAAGTGCAATTGAGCGTCAATTAGCGTAGCAATTTTATCGGCAAGACTCTTTGTGGATTTCACTTCCTGGTTAATTTTGTTGTACATCAAATCGATTTTTTCGCTGATCATCGTTGAGTAAAGATGTTCTTTACCTTTAAAAAACTGATAAAGCGAACCTATGGAAAAACCTGAAGCGCTGGCAATTTCCGCCATCGTGACATCATGAAACCCTTTGGCAGCAAATATTTTTTCTGCCTTTTCTAAAATCTCAGCCCGTCTCGTGTTGAACTCGCGCTCTTTTCGTTCAGATCTTACCATTGACTAATTCTCTTTTTTGAATAGTTATTCATAATATGAATGATGATTCATATTATAAGATATTTATTTTTTGTCAAGAACAATATAACGGAATAATATAATGCTCTCCCCCTCCAGCAGTGGAGAGAACAGTAAGATGAAAGATCGTCTTCCATAGACAAGAATAATTTAAGGCAAATTGAAAAACCATTAATATCTAAGTTATTTGAAGGCTTTGAAGGAAGAAAAAATAATAACGCGGATATGCCAGGGCGAATTCCACACCGAAAATTGACGGTCTCAACAAAAAGTCGCCACTGCCGTCACGCTGGTCGTAGATGACCTGCAGGTTACGGTAGCCGGTGTCCAGACGTCGTCCCGGCGAAGGCCGGGAACCAGAAGACTGAATAATGGATTCCGGCCTTCACCGGAATGATATAAGGGCGCAGTAAAATACTTTTTACGAGTTCATCAAAATTAAATCAAAACCAATCAATAATCGGCCGGATCAATTTTACCCTGCGTCATTATTTTAGTAAGAACCCAGGCAATGTTGTAAGCGGCTGTTTGGAGGCGGCCACTGAAACCCATTCCCCATGCCTGTGCGTAAGGATTACCAGCCCTGCTGTTAACATTGATAATTGCGGAAAATATTTTCTGACCACTGGCGGCATCGGTAAAGCTAACATTGCATATATATTCGTCAGGTTGACCGCTGAAATAATTCCATTTGAGATTAATTTTTTTGACAGCCACATCAACAATAATTCCTTTACTGACAAGCTCATCACGCTTAATAGCAATTACTTTCTTGTTCTCAATGCCCGCCTCTTTTAACAGTATCGGAAATGAATCGGCAAATGCTTTAGGAACATCTTTACTGTCCGTATTCCATTCTTCCGAATTATTGTAGCCCAGATCTTTTGGGTTAATAGCACTGAAATCAATCGGCTTTACTTTAAATTCAGTTGCGGATTTAATCTGCTCGGACGAACCTTCTGATTGTTCAATAGTATTATAATAAGCGGCAGCACCGCAGGAAGCTGCAATGCCCCATATCAAAAGACCTGCAAACAAAGATACTACTTTTGGATAACTTTTCATTATTTCAGTCTCCCTTCTATTTAAGTTTTAAGTAAAAAAATATTAAAGAAACAACAATTTTTGTTTTGAATCATGTTTGTCCACATTCCTATCAAAAAACATTTGCACATTCAAGCATAAATCCGACATACCAGAAGAAAGATCATGATGTCTTTAGTTTCATCCACGTTTTTTTGTTTGACAAATTGATCAGCTTATAATTAACTCCAAACCGCTCAAAGCTGGAAGGTCTTGCCGGCATTCCACATAAAGCATTTGAAGGAGAACCTTGAATGACTATCCGCCATTTCAACTATGTAATTCTATTTATCGCCTGCTTTTTTTTATTGATTATCCTTTCCTGCGCCGAAAACAAAGTTGTTCAGAAAGCTTCTAAAGCTTCTCCCACCGAACACAAAACCTGCCGGCTGTCGATCATCACCATGCAGACGCACCTTAAGTCCCTGAGCAACGCTGTATCAAGATATGAGAAGGCCCAGACAAGTGCCCGTAAAGCCATCAAGATAAGACCCACTGACATGTCTTCCCATTATACCCGGCTCAATGATAACGCTATCGACATCCAGCGCAAAATTGAACCGGTTAAGCAGGAATGGGTTCGCTTCAATGGAATATGTCCGGTAAACAAGCTAGGCAAACAAAGCCAGAAGGAAGTTAAGATAGTTGCCGCGGCAATGAAGCGCGTGAGCAAAGCCATGGATAACCTTGATTGCACTTTTTGCAATAATCTCAACACAATCCCTGTCAACAGTCTTAATGACCCAAATTTATTTTACTGTCTCTCCAAAGCAGGGCATCCTGATAAATGCGCGCAGAAGGATATAGAGGCATGTAAATCCTGCTGCAACAGACTCAACCCTGCTGATACGAGCAGCAGCTACGGTAATCGCGAAAACTGCATTAAAGAATGTTCTAACATCTCCTGGAATTGCAAAACAATCAATTGCAAAGACACAAATCAATGTCGGCAGAAGGTATCGCCGTCTAGCTGTGACAGCCAGGAGTGTCAAACCTGCTGCTCAGCAAATTGCCCTGATGGTATTGACTCTTGCACTACGGATTGTGCTATTGCCAGGGCAAATTGCATTTTTCAAGAAATAGCAAATGATGCCAATAAATCAATATCCACACTTCCAGTGTTTTAACGAAAATATTAATAAACAGTTAACAGGAATTTACTGATAATTAGCTGGAACTCTTTATTGGTACATTAACTATTTATCGGCGGTTTCTTCCTTTGGCCGTTGCCTTTATTGTGTTATTTAACCACAATTTTAAAGTAATCCATTGCTATAAATGAGAGATTAAGAACAATACCAAAAATAAGACCGGAAGCGATACAACCGAGAATTGAGGTTCTGAATTCAATTTCTTTTCTTTCTGCCTTGAAAGCTAAAGACATTATTTCTATAATTATAAAAACAATAATTGTTACGGCAAGAATTGACATGATCATATAAAATTTCCCGAAATTTTCAAAGTAATGATAAATCGCCTGTGAAATAAAAAAAACAAATGAAGCAATAATGCCCAAAATTATATTTTTCAGATATTCTTTTGTGTTAACTTTTTTTGTAAATAGAGGGAAAATGAAAATAAATATTAAAAGAAGAATTGTTCCGACCGTTATTCCGGCAGCAAGCTGCATAAAAAAGACATTATTCACATCCTTTATTTTAGACTCGATCTGATATAATGGTACATGCCATATTCTGAAAATCTTATATATATAATATAGCGCAAATAAAATGGCGCTTAAAATTAATGTTTTAAAAATAAGTTTCTCAATAAAGTTTGCGGCTCTTTTCATTAAATTATCTCCTTAAATACTTTAGGAGGAACGCATTCTACCGTTAAATGCGCCCCTTTAGGTAAATCACGGACATAACAAGATTTTCTTATAGAAAAAAGCACGAGCAACACTCACTAAAGAAAGGAACCTGTCATGCCCTGTAGCCATCTTAAATAAACTGATCGATATTCCATCAGCCATCCCAAGGCTGTCAATCTATTGAGCTACCAGGAGTTCCTTTATCTTTTGCGCGAGAGCTTTTTCTTCAAACACTTTTTCGATGGAGTCACCCAGTGCAATACTGGCCTGATCTCCTAAGCGTTCCTCAGAAAAGGATACATGTTCCTGTGAACTGACGCTTTCCACTGTGCGTTTATAAACTATTTTGTTATTCGCCAAATCTGCAAGGATGATGTTCAGTTTGATTGTGGTCTTATAAGAGTTTGTAGGAAATCCACGCCGGCACGTTATCTCCATTTCCTCTATATTGCCGCCCACGAGAATTCTGCTGTTAATTCTGGGCATATTTTCTTCCTTTAAATCCCACTTTTCAATTTTAGCGGTTACTTTATAGCCAGCCTTACCTAGATATTCTTTGATACCTTGAGCCAGGGCTTGAGTTGATTTTGTATATTTGGGGAGCACCAAAGTTTTCATGCCGTCTCTTTCCACAACCCTGCCGATAACAAGCCGGTCTTCCATTTGCCGTGTGTCGGTAAATTCAGCTACAGAAATAGTTTTCACCTGAACTTTTTGATCAGCTGTCAGGTATGATGGAATAACGGCATTGGCCGCATCATAACGCAGGTTAACGCTATAAAGACTATTGGCAATGCAACCAAAAATACTGCAAACACAAACTATCATTACCAGTCCTACCAAGTAGCACCATTTGTTTATTTTCATAATCCAATTCTCCTTTATGCCAGGCAAACCTCGGCAAATCTTTTCACATTTTCATCCTCACCCATGGCAATGAGCCTATCGCCTTTAGCAATAATGTAGTTGGCCAGGGGGTTAAAGAACATCTTTCCGGAATCTTTTTTCACGGCAACTATGATCAGTCCATAGCGCTGGCGTATTCCCGATTCTTCCAGTGATTTGCCGATAATCGGAGAACCATCGCCTACGGCAAGTTCTTCCATCCGCAACTCCAGACTTTGCCGGCGCGTTGTGATTTCAATAAAATCAAGCATTGCCGGTCTTAAAATTGCCATAGCCATTCTCGTACCACCCAGCGTGTAGGGCGACACGACTCGATTGGCTCCAGCCCTCAGGAGACGGTGTTCAGATTCTTCTTCTTCAGAACGGGATAGAATAAAAATATCATGATTAAGTTCTTTGGCCGTCAAAATCACGTAAAGATTTTCGGCATCGGACGGCAGCACGCAAACAATGCCTTTGGCCCGTTTGATTCCCGCTTCGATCAATATCTTATCCTGTGTCGCATCTCCCTTACAATAAATAATCCCCTCGTCCTGGATCTTCTGAATTATCTCCGGAGAGTTATCGATCACCACAAACGGCACTTTCTCGGCAGCCAGTTCACGGCAGATCAGGAATCCGATGCGACCGCAACCACAAATGATGTAATGATTATTCATTTTATCGATCATTTTTTCCACTTTACCCCTCCCCAATATTCTGCGCAAGCGGCCTTCAATGATGACTTCCGAAATCAGACCAAACGAATACAGCATCGTGCCTACGCCAAAAATAATTATAAAAACTGTAAATATTTTTCCTTCTGTGGTTTTAGGAGTGTAATCACCATAGCCAACAGTTGCCATTGTTGTAATGGTAGTGTAAAAAGAATCAACGATACTCCATTTTTCAATAAAATAAAAACCGACAGTGCCGATTATCAAGATCGTAAATAAAATTAAAAGAGCAATTTTTAGTTTATTGGTAAGTATCAAAAAATATGGCCTCCCTTTCATCCTTTCACGGCGCTTCTTAAAAAATACTTTCTATCTTATACCTTAATTAACACCCTTTAGGCAATTTTTTTATAATTGATTACAAACCGTGTTTTTTTATTTACACAATAAATTTAACATAAATTGAACGTACTTTTGTATATTTATTATTACAGAATATTATAGTAAAATAATATTTATATGCTAATATATAGTGCAAGTGAATGTTCCCCCTAATAAATGCAATTTTTAATATTTAACAGGAGGTTTTTATGACAGCAGCAACCCAACAAGCTTTATGCGGCCTGCGTGATCTTTCCCTGATCAAATGGTATATAATTCCTCTATTATCTCTGGTCTTTTATGTTTATACACGGGAAATTAAGGAAGCGCGTCAAACAAAAAACTGGAACGCAGTGCTTGCCGGTTTAACAATTTTCGGCGTCGATTTTTTTAATGAGACATGGAACGGCTGGATCATGTATTTAACTGGCCGTTCCGCCTTTTGGACAACACCGGGTGATACAGCGCTACGAACAATGGTGGGCTGGAATATCGAAATCATGTTTATGTTTTTACTGCTGGGCATCATTTACTACCACACACTATCGGAAAGCAAAAAAGAGAAGATTCTGGGACTTCCCGAAAAATGGTTCTGGGCAATAGGCTATAGTGTCTTTTGCGTTTTTGTCGAATGTCTGCTCAACATCGGCGGACACTTGGTCTGGGAATATCCTTTCTGGAATTTGTCCTTTAAAGGCATCTGGCTGATATTTTTAATCGGCTACTTCCATTTCTTTTGCTTTGCCATTTTAGTCATCAGCCTGAAGACAATGAAGAACAAACTTATCACAGTAGGCGTTATTTACACTGTGCCAATTGTAATGAACATCCTAGCTTTCGGATTCTGGGGCTGGAGATATTAGTCCCAGTTCTAAATCAAAGCGCTATCTTTGTTGGCTTTGTCGTCGGCTTCCTCAACGTATGGACAAATACGCCTCGTCGCCTCCTCCTTGCCACCTCGATATCATCTTTGATTTAGAACTGGTATAGCACTTTCGGTAATAATTCCATGCATGGAACTATTAGAAATTGAACTTGGAGTATTCCTCGTAAACTTTATTATATTTCTCGTGAATCATTTTGCGGTCGAATTCCCAGAATTCCGCCAGCATCTTTTCCTGTTCTTCTTTGCTGAAGTATTCCTGACAGGGATAAAAGAAATGTTTATCTTCTTTCTCGATATGCTTGGGATAGAAATTGCCCAGTTCCCGCGCCAGACTGATTATTTCTGGAAGCTTTCCTTCTTCGCCCTGTAAGTATTTATCCTTGGCAGCAACCAGCATTCCAGTGGTCTTTCTTCCCCAGACATGTTCATCAAGCAGTTCCTGCATTGTTTTTTTCAGTTCCGGCGTAAGATTCTTTTTAGCCAAATCCCGAAAAAGTATTTCTTCTTCCTTGCCGTGATGGGTGCGATCGGCATACATTCTGACAAAATCCACAGCCACATCAATTACAACAGGATTAACTTTTTTGCTTTTTTCAATTTTATCAACATGTTTCATCAATGATGCCAGCATTTTTTCAATCAACCTGTGTTCCCACATTAAAGGACCTACCGGTTTCATATAACACCTCCCTTTCCCTTCATGTTTTATAACATGATTTGGATCAATTACAAATTTATTTAACTGTAAAGACGTTACCTGAAACGTCTTTAAATGATTATCGTTGCAACTTAGTTGCATTTTTGTTAAATATAAAATTCATGAATACAAATGCAATAGATAAAGATGGCCCTCATATATTGATCGAGTGACGGTCTAAGGGAAGCAATAATTATATGTCATTAAAAAAACTTTTTATTTTTTCCCTCGTCTTGTTTTCATTATTTTGGGCCTGTCAACCGGCGGAAGACGAAGGAAAACCTGACGGGAAATTAAAAATAGTCGCCACAATTTTTCCCATCTACGATTTTGCCCGCAATATCGGCGGAAATAGAGTTACCGTAACCATGCTTTTACCACCGGCGACAGATGCTCACAATTACGAGTTAAAGCCCGAGGATATCGTAAAAGTAAGCAAATCTGATATTTTTCTTTTCACCAATTTTGAAATGGAACAATGGGCATATAAAATAATCAAAGCTGCCGGTGAAAAGACCAATGTGCTGGCCGTCGAGACAGGGAGCGGCACGATTTTACTCCCGCTAACTGATGTTGATGAGCATGAAAAAGATGCCTCCAGATTTGATCCCCACATCTGGCTTGATCTGGATAACGCGCAAAAAATGGTCGATAATATTGCCCGGGCCTTTATCAAAAAAGATTCGCGTCACAGTGATTATTATCAAAAAAATGCTCATGAATATAAGCTCAAGTTGATTGCGCTGGATCAAAGATACCGCACGGAATTAGTCAAATGTCAGACAAAAACAATTTTGCATGCGGGGCATTGGGCTTTCGCTTATCTGGCCCGCAAATATAATTTAATATATATTGCGGCTTATAACGCTTCAGCCGACGCTGAGCCCTCACCGCAAAATATATTCGCACTGGTTGAAAAAATAAAGGGGCAAAATGTCCCTTATATTTATTATGAAGATCTGGTTGCTCCCCGCTTGGCACAGACAATCGCCCAGGAAACAGGTACCGGATTACTCAAACTCAATAACGGACATGATATCAGTAAAATAGACATGAAAAGTGGTTTATCCTTTACCTCACTTATGGAAGATAATTTGAATACTTTAAAAAAGGGAATGCAATGCCGGTAAACTCAATCCGTATTGATGATTTGACCTTCTGCTACAACGGGCTGGAAATACTAAGCGATATTTCTTTTACGGTGAACAAAGGCGATTACCTGGGCATCGTGGGACCGAACGGTTCCGGGAAAAGCACCCTTATCAAAAATATTCTGGGCATTTTGAAGCCGCAAAAAGGCTGCATCAATATTTTCGGCCAGCCGCTCAATACGTTTCGGCAGTGGAATAAAATAGGTTATCTGCCCCAAAGGTTGAACGCTTTGAATACTCATTTTCCCGGCACTGTGGAAGAGATAGTGCAATTGGGGCTGCGTGGGGAAAAAACTCCATATTTAAAACAAACCCTTGAGCTTATGGGAATTGAACATTTGTCTTCCCGCTTGATTGGTGAACTCTCCTATGGTGAGCAGCAGCTGACGATGCTGGCGCGTGCATTGGTTAGTCAACCTCAATTGCTTATTTTCGATGAACCAACGACAGCTCTTGATCCTGAAACAAGAGAACATTTCTACTCACTGACCGAAAAACTTAATCGCAACTCCGGCACGACCATCATTCTTATTACTCATGACACGGGAGTCATCGGGAAATACGCCCATAATCTCCTCTATCTCGACAAGAAAATAATTTTTTCGGGCACGTTCAAAGATTTTTGCAATTCACCGGCTATGACAGGATTTTTCGGACCAGTCAGTCAGCATATGATTTGCCATCAGCACACTGAACCGGACGAGGTAATTGCCAATGGAACTAAGCGAAATATTTAAATATGGTTTTGTCCAGCGTGCCATCCTGGCAGGAGTATTGATTGCCGCTATTTCTTCCATGCTGGGAGTATTTCTTGTCTTACGCCGCTTTTCCTTGATCGGTGACGGGCTGGCCCACATTACTTTCGGCAGTGTTGCCGTGGTCTTGCTGATAGGCATCAGCCCTTTTTATGTAACTTTAGCCGCGCTACCTATAGTAATGATTTCTTCTCTGGTTATACTTAAGCTGACGAGCACCAAGCGTATTCAGGGTGACGCGGCTATCGGTATCGTTTCCTCCATAGGAATTGCCGCGGGTATTATTCTGACCAGTCTTTCCGGCGGCTATAATGTTGATTTACTCAGCTACCTTTTCGGCAATATTCTCACCGTTAATCAGACTGAACTGATACTTTCCTCTATTGTTTTTTTAATTGTGGTGGCTACGGTAGTCTTTTTCTATCATGATTTGTTTGCCATTACTTTCGACGAAGAACTGGCCAGGAGTATGGGCATTAAGACAAGGGAAATCAATGTCATTCTTTTCCTTTTGACCGCTTTGGCTGCTGTTTTAGCGATGAAAGTTGCCGGTATCATGCTTGTTTCAGCAATGCTGATCCTGCCGCCGCTTACCGCGCTGCAACTTTCCATAAGCTTCAGGATGACTCTAATCGCCGCTTTGATTTTCTCCGTCTTATCGGTAATAAGCGGTATAATGATTTCTTTTCTATTGAACTTACCGGCCGGAGGAACTATAGTAATCATGAATGTAGTTTTCCTACTTTTAGTTTTTGGAGTTAAAAAAATATCGGTTTTGCAAAGGTAAAGTAAAATGGCTCGTATTAAATTTCTTTTTAGCCGGTCTCACATACTTTTTTTACTGGCGATAGTAATAGGAACACTTTTGCCCCAGGCAGCGGAATTTGCCTCCGTTTTGACCTTGCCGGCATTGACGGTAATCCTGACTATTGCTTTACTTAGGTTTCCCGGCGGTTTTTTCCGCCGCCACAGACCAGTTCTATCCGGCGCTATTTGGGGCAATGTCATGAATTATCTGATTTTGGGAAATCTGATTATAATGGCCAGTATATTTCTGATTCGCGAAGAAGGCTTTTGGGTTGGAATGGTTTTGGTAGCTGCCGCGCCACCGGCAACAACAATCATACCCTTGGGAAATATATTACGAATAGACAAGCAATCCATGTTCTCCGGCATGGCCGGAGCTTATTTGGGAGCTGCATTAATTGTTCCCTTGATCGGCTTAGGATTCCTGAAATTCATTCCCTTAAATCATTTCGGTCTGATTTTGCTTATCGCTGAGTTAATTTTGCTGCCGCTTTTCCTATCACGTCTTGCTGTAGATAAAAATTGGGACAAATTAATCGAAAATTACAAAGGTCATATTACCGATTGGTGTTTCTTTATCATATTTTACGCTCTGGTCGCAGGCACCAGATACCTGGTCATCCACAGGCCATTGGATGTTGTCTTCATGTTTGTAATTGCTGCCATCAGTACCTTTTTGCTCGGTTTTATTATCAATCTGGTTGGTATTTATTATGGTACCACTAAAGAAAAAATATCCTCGTTCGTCTTTTTGGGAACAATGAAAAATTACGGACTGGCCGGAGCAATCGCTCTTAACGTCTTTAACAAACAGGCCGCATTGCCCGCATTGGTTTTTTCAGCTGTTATGTTCATCTATACAATTTGGCTTAAATATAAGATGGGCAATGATATTGCCCCCGATACGTATTCAAAAGCCGATTAAGATTTGACAAAGCAAAACTGTTACTTATAATAAATTCAGTTCAAAATTATTATCTGTTTAATAAAAACTTTGCATAAACAATGAAGAAAGGAGAATAAATATGGCAATAAGCTTACCGGATTTACCTTATAAGAAGGATGAACTGGCACCTTATATCAGCGCCAATACTTTGGAATTCCATTATGGCAAACATCACAAAACCTACGTTGATAACTTAAACAAACTGATTGCAGGAACGGATTTAGCGGATAAGCCTCTGGAAGAAATTATAAAGATTACCGCCAAAGATGCCGCCAAAGCCGGTATTTTCAATAATGCCGCTCAGGTATGGAATCATTCTTTTTACTGGCAGGGACTGAAGAAAAAAGGCGGCGGCGCGCCGCAAGGTGCAATTGCGGCAAAGATTAATTCCACTTGGGAAAGCTACGACAAATTTGCCGAAGAATTGAAAAATGCCGGCATTACTCAGTTCGGCAGCGGCTGGGCATGGTTGGTTCTGGAGGGAAATCAGTTAAAAATAACGAAAACAGCTAACGCGGATACACCTCTGGCTCACGGCCAAAAGGCTCTATTAACTATAGACGTCTGGGAACATGCTTATTATCTTGATTATCAAAATAAACGGCCTGATTACCTGGCCGCCATTATTCAAAATTTGATTAATTGGGATTTTGTGAACGCTAATTTAGGATGATCAATAAACATTAATGAATAAAAGGGAAAGGGGCTTAGAAATAAGCCCCTTTCTCATATTATTGTAAAAGGCAAAGTTTGTTATTTCTTTCTATCAACTCTATCCTTCAGTTCTTTCCCTACTTTGAAAAACGGCAACTTCTTTGGTTCAACCTTGATCTTAGTTCCTGTTTTAGGGTTTCTTCCCGTATAGGCGCCATATTTCTTTACCACAAAGCTTCCAAAGCTTCTGATTTCAATGCGGCCACCTTTTTTTAGTTCATTGGTAAAACCTTTGAACACAAGATTAACAACATCAATTGCCTTTTTTTCCGTCAAGTTTAGCTTCTTGCTCAAAGCTTCGATAAGATCGGATTTGTTCATAGACCCTCCTTAAGACTAATTGGAACCCTGAACCGTCAGATAATGACGCAGGTTTATTCTCATATGTGGTCGACTATTATTCATTTTTAACCGCTTGTCAAGAAAATTTTACCTGTGTTCAATCACATGGGAATGGAGTAACTGGTTTATCTCTTTATTGGTTAAATGACGCCAGGTACCCTCCTTCAAACCTTCTAATGTGAGACTGCCGATAGCTTCCCGCATCAGACGGGCAACCCGATGGCCCGCATTTTCAAAACCTCTTCGAATGATCCTGTTTTTTCCCTCGCGCAGAGTAAGCCTGATCCAACAGCTCTTATCATTGAATTTTTCTATTTGTATATTTTCCGGTTTAAAAATTCCATCGGGCAACTTCACACCCCTGCTCAATTGTTTTAATTCTTCTTTGTTCAGACGTCCCTGAATCTTCACTCTGTAAACTTTAGGCGTCTGGAAGCGGGGATGCTGCATTTTTTGAGCAAAATCTCCATCATTAGTCAAAAGTAGCAGGCCTGAAGAATCATAATCCAGCCTGCCCACTGGATAAACCCTTTCCGGCACATCGCTAAGTAAATCGACAACCGTCGGTCTTTTTTGCGGGTCATCAAGCGTTGTAATGTATCCAGCCGGTTTATTGAGTGCTATATAAAACATCGTCTTTTCGACGGAAATAGTAGTACCATCTATCCTGATGACATCTTTTTGCGCATCGGCTTTTATTCCCAATTCGGTTACCACAACATCATTTACGCTGACCCGGCCGGCAGTTATCAGCTTCTCCGCGTGTCGCCTTGAGGCCACACCGGCTGCAGATATGATTTTTTGTAAACGTTCTTTCATGAAGAAGGGATATCCTCAATATTCTCCTGTGAAGGAATATTCTCATCAATCTCCTGCGACTGATTAAGTTCTTTTAACTCCCGCAAAGTCGGCAGTTCTGAGAGGTCTTTGAGGTTAAATACTTCCAGAAATTTCCTGGTGGTTCCATAAATTATAGGTTTGCCGGGCACATCTTTGCGCCCTACAATACGCACTAACTTCTTATCCAGAAGTCCCCGAAGTGGAGCGCTGACATCCACGCCGCGAATGCTTTCAATTTCCGCTTTAACAATCGGCTGCCGATAGGCCACAATTGCCAGAGTTTCCAGTGAAGCCGGAGATAAAGAAGCGGGTTTGGAACCTTTTAATTTTTTTACCCAATTGGAAAGTTCTGCTCTTGTGCGAAATTGATAGCCACCGGCAACTTCCTGCAAACAAATCCCACTTTTACGTTCTTCATATTCCGCGATTAGTTTGTCCAAGGCGTCCTTGACTTGGACTTTTTCCACTTCCGTGAGAACAGCGCAGATTTTTTCCAGCGCCAGGGGCGCTTCGGAAACCAGAACTAAAGCTTCAATTATTGCCTTGATATTTTCCATTTACTACTCCACAGCCGGGAATACCCGAATTACGCCAAAAACTGAAGTTTGATAGGCTTTGATCATTTTCAGCTTGATTAATTCCAAAATAGCCAAAAACGTATAGATAACGTTCCGGCGGCTTCTCTTCACCCCGATTAACTCATCAAATGTCAGATTTTTTTCACGTGTCAATCGCTCCATTACATCATTTATTATATCGGTAATCGACATCTTTTCCAGATCAATTTCCAGGAGCTCCTTATTATCAATGCGCGAAACAAGATGGTGAAATGCTTCGATAAGCTCGAAAATACTTACTTCAATTAATTCTTCTTCCTCAGTATCTTGTTTTTCAATCTCCGCAGGCATTGGTGCCGACCGCACAAACACATCTCTTTCTAAAAGAGGTCTTTTCCCCAAATCGGCGGCCGCTTCCTTAAAAGTCTGATACTCCAGAAGCTGTTTGATCAGTTCGAATCGAGGATCATCTTCAGATTCTTCATCGGAAGGTTCTTCCGGCACAGGTAAAAGCATCTTCGATTTGATATGAATAAGAGTGGAGGCCATAACCAGATACTCACCGGCCAAATCTAGATTAAGCGATTTGATCATGTTGAGATAATGAAGATACTGCTCGGTGATCAAGGCTATGGGAATATTGTATATATCAATTTCATTTTTCTTAATCAGATACAGAAGCAGGTCGAGCGGACCTTCAAAGATATCCAGCTTAATGGCATAGTCTTTTGTTTGTTCTTCATTCATATTAGATTTTAACCGCCGCGCGCACTTCATCCATAGTTTGACGAGCAATCTTAGTTGCTTTGGCGTTGCCCTCTTCGATGATTGTTTCAATTTCCACCAGATGGCTTGTGTAATAGTCCATGCGCTCATGAACCGGACTCATAGCATCAGCGATGTTCTGGGCTAATATTTTTTTACAATCAGTGCAGCCGATACCGGCGCCTCGGCAATCCACATTTATTTGCTTCACCTTATCCTTGGGAGAATATAAGCCATGAAAAGTGAAGACATTGCATATTTCCGGGTTTCCCGGATCGCTTTTTCTCATCCGTTGCGGATCAGTAAACATAGAGGCAACCTTTTGCTGCAGCTCTTTACCCCGGTCGCTGATGCAGATGGAGTTATCATAAGACTTGCTCATCTTTCTGCCGTCAATGCCCAGCAATTTGGGCACACTGGTTAAAAGCGGCTCCGGAATCGGAAATATTTCTTTATACAGAAAATTAAACCGGCGGGCGATTTCACGGGTCAGTTCAACATGTGGAAGTTGATCAACTCCCACCGGCACGCCATAAGCTTTGTACATAATAATGTCGGCGGCCTGAAGCACCGGATATCCCAGAAAACCGAAAGTGGATAAATCCTTACTGGTAAGCTCGGCCTGCATTTCCTTATATGTCGGATTGCGCGTAAGCCATGCCAGGGGTGTAATCATGGAAAGCAATAAAAACAGTTCGGCATGCTCCTTGATGGCTGATTGCACAAAAAGAGTGCTTTTTTGCGGATCAAGACCGACACTGAGCCAATCTATCACCATACTGATCGCGTCATCCTTAATACATTCCGTGGAGCTGTATTCACTCGTAACGGCATGCCAGTCAGCAACAAAATAAAAACAATCGTACTTGCCGCTTTCCTGCAGCTCCACCCAATTGCCCAGAGCACCGTGTAAATGACCCAGATGTAATTTCCCTGTTGGTCTCATTCCGCTGAGAATTCTTTTGCGTGTCAAAGCAATAACTCCTTATGATAAATAACTCCTAACGACCTTTTAAAAATAACCAGAGGCAAGGCGCACAAAACCGAGGAAGTGAGGCGTATCTTTCATACGCCGCAGTGCCCGAGGTTGCAGCGCAACGCAGCATATGGACTTTTTAATAAGGTCGTTACTAATGCACTAAGGCCTCCGATCGTCATATCAAAATGCGGAGGCCTTAGTTGAATAATAACTTAAAAATAAAATTACGCTATCTTACTTTATCGGCCAGAGTCTTGCCAGCCTTGAATTTTACTACTTTTTTTGCCGGAATCTTAATGGCTTTGCCAGTCTGAGGATTCCTGCCTTCTCTTGCCTTCCTTTTTACTACGGAAAAAGTACCAAATCCGACAAGTCCTAGTCTGCCGCTCTTCTTAAGTTCTTTGGTGACTGCCGCAATGTATGCATCCAATGTGATCGCTGCTGCTGCTTTGGTAATTCCTGCCTCGTTCGCCATAACCCCAATCAATTCTGCTTTTGTCATTCTTAAAACCCCCCTTTCATAAAATAAAACGCTTAATTTTATACCCAACCGCTGCTGCGGTTATAAATATTTTTCTTTTGTTTAAGTTGCCTTGTCTCTTGAGGTTATTATCAAAACCAAGGCTGCTGTCTTTAGCACCTACCAAGGATTAGCTGAATCAAACTTTCTAAATCCCGCTTATTGACTCGTTTTACAAAGTGTGTTTCCCATAAAACGTGCGCTAGGGGTAACATAAAAAAAAACAACTATCAAGGAAAAAGTTATTTTTTCACCTTTTTTTATTTTACCGAAATCCCTCCTTAGTAGACAGAAACTTTGCCGCCGAAACGCTTGATAGGAGGATATCTCTTCGTCATATTAAAGATGACAATTCTCCGCTTAGGACAATAAAGGAAAAATCATCAGCCACTTTGACAAGAGCTTAACCTTGTGCTAGTAATCCGCATTCATAGCCGGGCTATCGCATGAGACAATAAAGTTCCCGGAGTTAAAAAGGAAGATAGATATTATGCGCTATTCAATCAAAGAAATATTGCGGGGCTGGTTTATTCTTTCCCGGCCTCCCTTCCATACTGTCGGTATTTTACCCTTCATTTTAGGATCGCTTCTGGCCTCCAGATTAAACTCCGTGTTCAATCTGGAGGTATTCATTCTTGGTGTATCAGGGGTAATCATGGTTATGCTCTCCACTTATCATGCCGGTGAATACTTTGATTACAGGGGAGATATTTTATCCAACCAATTGCACAAGAACAAGTTTGCGGGTGGCAGCAGAATGCTTCCTTCGGGGAACCTGCCGCCTGCCATAGCCCTTTGGACCAGCGTTATTACTCTGATCGTTGCGGCGGCTATCGGAATTATCCTGCAATTCGTTTTTAAAACCGGTCCCTATACGCTCGTCCTTGGCGCCCTGGGGGCTTGCCCCGGTTTCTTTTACTCTACCCCACCGATCAGACTTGTGAAAAGAGGCATCGGTGAAATATTCATCGGCTTTTGCTACGGCTGGCTGCCGGTCGCTTCGGCTTACTATATCCAGACAGGAACAATTGCCCCGGTCATCCACTTACTGGGAATTCCCATTGGTCTTTCGATCTTTAATGTAATTTTGCTCAATGAGTTTCCCGACTACGAAGCCGACAAAGCAACAGACAAAAAGAATGTACTTTATCGAATAGGCAAACAAAAGGGGATTATCCTTTATACGGTTATATCATTACTGACATCATTTACGATGCTTACTTCTGTCTTTTGGAATATTCCCTTCAAGGTTATATATTTTTATCTGCCCTTCCTGATCATTTCTCTGATTATCATTGCCATGGCATTACGGGGAAAGCATGAAAACAGCAAAACGCTGGAAATATTATGCGGCCTGAACATTGCCGTCAATCTGGGTACTTCACTGTCCTTCATTCTGGCTTACATCTAAAACATCATGATGAAAACAAAAAACAAAGTAAAAGCGTTTTATAATCCTCCTTCCCTATTGTTGAAACAAATGGGCAGCGCCCTGCTCATGGGGTATTTAAACCGGTGGCGGAATTTCCCCGGATGGCTTTTTAAGTACGGCTTTAAATCCATACCAGTGGCCAACGGCGCCTGGGGTATGGGCTGTATCGGTTACCCGGGGCACCCTGTCTGGGAAGTCACCGGCGCCTGCAACTTGAGATGCATTCATTGCCACGCTGTCAGTGGCCAGGCTGGTTTCGATGAACTTACCACTGATGAAGGCAAAAGACTCATTGACATGCTTGCCGCCAACAGCGAATTCCGCACATTGATTTATACCGGCGGCGAACCGCTGGTTAGACCGGATATTTTCGAATTGCTAAAACATTCGCAAAAGGCAGGGCTAGCCAACATCATCGCTACTAACGGGACATTAATTGACGAAGAAATGGCTTTCAAACTGAAGGATCACGGTGTTGTGTGCAATGCCATCAGCATTGACGCCGCTAATCCCGAGATACACGATATGGTGCGCAATAAACCGGGAGCTTTTGATCTGGCGCTTCGGGCAATTGAAGCCACAAAGAAGGCGGGCATCCTTTTACAAATCAATACAACGGCAATGGAATACAATATGCCGCATTTGCCGGAGCTGATCGATTTTGCCGACGGCTGCGGCGCCGGTATCATGCTCATGTATCAGCTGGTCGCTGTCGGCCGTGGGGAAAAGATTGAAAAAGCCACATTAAAGAAAACCGCCAATAAATATCTGAGTGAACTTATCGCGCTCAAACAAAAGACCGCTCATACAATAATCGAACCGGTCGCCGGCCCTCAGTACTGGCCTTATATATTGGAAAAAAACGGCATCCGCGACGGACTAATGCTTAAGCTTGCTGGCAAAGTATTCCATGGCTGCGCCGCGGGCCGTGGTTTTGTATACGTCAAAGCCAATGGCGATGTCTGGCCTTGTCCTTTTGTCGAAATCAGCGCCGGTAATGTGAAAGAAATGAATTTTAATAAGATTTACTCTGAATCGCCAGTTTTTCAAAAATTACGTCAGCGGGGAAAAAAGTTAAAAGGTATCTGCGGTGATTGCAATTATAAAACCGTCTGCGGAGGCTGTCGTGGACGCGCCCATGCTTACAGCGGCGATTACCTGGAGGAAGATCCCCGTTGCTTTATTCATGAAACTCGCGGAAAAAAAGCGTAGCGAAGTTTGAAGCGTTAGTCGAATTAATGAAACTCAGATATTACAAGCGTAGTGCGGTAATATCTGATAGTTGAATTATCCCCAGCTGAAAGCGTTGGGATATCCCGCCGCAGGCGGAGGGTATCGCAGATACCCGTGGTTCGTGAGACTACAAATTTAAAAAAGAAGTGTATTGAAATTGTTAAGTCGTAATGAGACCCAAACTTCAGAAACGAAGTGCGCTAAAGTTTGCTGGTCGAATTATCCCGCGTGCGAAGCCTAGCGGGGAACAATCCCGCATAAGCGGGGTCGAGAAAAAACAAAAAAATTATAATGGACGGTATGCTGTTGCATCAGTAATGCCTTTGCGTGTCCCCCGCTGGCGGGGGATTAAGGGGGTGGATGTTTTTATTTAAGTTTCGTAGAGTGCCACAAGCGTAGCGGTTCCACCCTGAATACCACAATCGTTCTTCTTCCCCCGTCGCTGGGCGATACTGTTTCCAGCGTGCCCAGTTTTGCGATGCAAGCATGATGCTTCTAACACAATGCGAACTATCCCTTGACAAGCAAAAACAGTTCCTCTATAAATTTAATTATTAAACAAGAGGGGGAAGGTATTCAGCCGATGTTTGTCGCGCCAATTTTTCCATACTGTATCTACAGCAAAAAGATAAAAAAAGCAAAGTTAGTCTTGGGTATATGTCTTATGCTTTTTCTTGTCGCCAAAGGAGGATATGCTATGCAGCCCCCACCCCCGCCTTTAAATATTGCGCAATTAAAAACACTTGTTGCCCAAGCAGATATTATTGTTGTCGGAAAGATAAATGAGGTTAAAGAAACAGAGGGCACTATTGAAGCAACCTTAGGCATAGAAAAATTACTCAAGGGCAAGATTGCCGGAAAAACTATCGTCATCAAGGAAACCTACAAGACTTTTAATTCCTCATCACCTGCTCTTGGATTAAAAGACGGAGGTGAATCTCAAAAAAAGATGATTATCAGATCAACTGCCGGACCAAGCGCTTACCACGGAAAATACAAAAAGGATTCGCGTATAATTGCACTAATGGAAAAGATTGAAGGGACTGATAATTACAGGCCACTGGGTTCCGGCACTTACAATAAGCATCTGTGCGAATTTCTGATCGAAAATGACGGCATCAAAAGCATCGAAATAAATTATTTCCGGTTCGCGGAAGATGTTAGAAAATATATAGGAAGTGAAAAGCAATTCATCAGTTTTATCAAAAAATTAATAAAATCCAGTTCCAACCAAGGAGGAAAATAATGGCTAAGACTTGGAGAAAACTTTTTTGTGTTTTTACTGTGGGTCTTTTGACATATTTCATCTTCATTCATCCGGCAGTTTCGGCTGAATCCGTCAAAGAGCAACTACCTTTAAATCAATACGGCATCCGTTCGACGAACCCATACGTTGTGGATAGAGTTACTGTGGAAGGAAAATCAATTGATAAGGTTATTGTCCCCGGTCCACCCCACCCCCCCGCAGGTTTTATCCGGCCACTGGTGGCCAATCTACCTGTACCCCACATCGCTGCCGCAACCAATACTCTGGCCAATGTACCGGCGATGGAGTGGGTATTTGGATGTTCGGCTACGTCTGCGGCGATGATGTTCGGCTACTATGATAACAGCGTGTACACCAACATGTACACTGGCACAACCAATGGCGGACTGTTCCCCATGACTAATGCAGCATGGGGTCACCATGATTTTGGTAATGGTGATGGTCCCATGGCTTTATGCCCTCTCAGTGCCACACGCATGGGAGATGATGGCCGGGCAATCAAGGGGCATGTTGACGATTACTGGATAAAAATTGGTAATACAGGACCAGACCCTTATATAACGGGACCCTGGACGGAGCATACCCAAGGAGAATGCACCGGCGATTTCATGGGAACTAATCAGTCTAAGTATGGTAGTGAAGATGGATCTACTTGGTTTTACAATAATAGCGATGGCAGTCCCCTCTATGATTTTACCGAATTAGAACCATCCGTGCGCGATGGTTGTCATGGCCTGAAGCTTTTTGTTGAATCGAGGGGATACACAGTCCGGTACAATGGGAATTTTAGTCAGTACATCTTAGGTTCTTCATACTGTTCACCATCTCCCTGTACAAATGGTTTTACTTACGCTGATTTCAAGGCGGAAATTGACGCCGGTCGCCCTGTCTTAATTCAGGTTGCAGGCCACACAATGTTGGGTTTCGGCTATGATGATACCGGATCAACTATCTCCATCCATGATACCTGGGATTATCTCGACCATTCCATGACCTGGGGTGGCATTTATAGCGGCATGCAACACTACGGGGTTACCGTGCTGCGGCTTACTTCTCTCACCCCTGCAGATATGAGTATCGCGATTTTGGGCTCTCCATCTTCCATAATCACTGGAAATAATGTAACTTACACAATCACGGTTACGAATAACGGGCCAAACGGAACGACGAATGCAATAGTGATTAATGCTCTGCCGGCAAATGTCATTTATGTTTCGGCAACGCCTGATCATGGGTCATGCAGCGGCACCAGCACTGTCGTTTGCAATCTGGGTACAATTGCCAATACTGCCCAGGCGACTGTGACACTTGTTGTGGCACCAACCGTTGGCGGAACTTCGAGCAATACAGCCATTGTTACCAGTGATTTAACGGACACGAATCCAGCTGATAATACCGCGACAGCAAGCACAACTGTCAACAATCCAGCACCGTCCATAAGTAGCTTGAGCCCTTCCAGCGCAATAGCGGGTAGTGCCGCATTCACGTTAACTGTCAACGGCAGCAATTTTGTCGGCAATTCAACGGTTCAATGGGGTGGTGCGGCTCGCACAACTACCTTTGTCTCCTTCACACGGTTAACAGCAGCTATTTCTGCAGCAGATATAGCAACTGTCGGCACGGTTAACGTTACCGTTGTCAACCCAACACCCGGCGGCGGAACATCTACCTCTACCCCAGCGACAACCTTCACGATAACCGGCACCCCAGCTGCGGCTAAAAAAACCAGCGGTAATATGTGTTTTATTGCCACGGCGGCTTTCGGCTCGCCTCTGGAGAGCCATGTCCAAATACTGAGAGATTTCCGGGATCGTATTCTGCTCAATTCCTCTGCCGGAAAAGCGTTTATTGACTTTTACTATAAAACAAGCCCGGCAATTGCCGATAAAATTGCCGCAAGTGAAGGCTTGCGCTTGATTACCCGCGCAATGTTAATGCCGGTAATTGGTGTTGCCTACTTGATCGTTCACTTGGGAATGTTCATGACAATGCTGCTCTTCACTGTCACTCTCTTAACTGTTATTTTTACAATTCTAATGTTAAGGAAGAAGATCAGGAAATCCGCGCGGGCAAAAGCAGCTGCGTAATACAGAGATAATAGCTTCAGTTTTAAACTAAACCATTAACAGGGCATCCCCGCCAATGAAGGCAGGGATGCCTGGCGTATGCCAGGGCACTATCACCACCAGCTGCTGCTTTTCGATGCAACCACGCTGCATATTATCTATTGACATGCAAAACAGCTCATCATATAGTCAAAAACATCTACAGCAATATCATATCAAAAAAAGGAGAATAGATCATGAGAAAACTTGGCTTAATGTGGAAAAACGGGGTCTCATTTTTATTGGCGCTGTCATTTTTGCTTCTGCTTACAACCAGTTTTATTGGTTGCAGCAAAAGCGACGACGCTGTAGTAGGCTCAGCAACTCCAGCATTTTCAGCGGCAACCATATCAGGTTTCACAGCTGCGGTTGATTTTGCATTTGTCAATGATCCGACAGCCAGTCCGACAGCCAGTGTTGCGAAAGCCGATGTTCCGCTAATCAATGAGCGCGTTAATTCTTTTGCGCTTGTCGGTCCGGTAACCCATAAGCGCGGTCTTTCTGTTGCGGTTTATAAGGATGGATATCAAATGTGGACCGATGCAAAAGGTTTTGCGGACGGTGGTACAGACTGGTCAATCGATGCGCTAACTGGAACCGCAATGACCACTACTACTCCTACTTTTGCCTACAGCATCACAAAAACATTTGTTTCCGCGCTGGTCCTGACACAGATTGAAGCTGGACTCTATTCATTGACTGATACAGTGGATAGCTTATTAGGTAGCAATGCCGATTACCTGGCATTGTCAGTGGGTCAGCAGGCTCTGATAAATAAAACTGCAACTGTTGCGCAGCTTTTGACACATACTTCCGGTATGCTGGACTATGCTGGAAATCTCACTGCCGAGATTGGTATGTGTAATCCGGACACTACAACATGGAAGCCGGCGGACATTCTTGAGCATGTTGTGTACCAGGCCTTAGTCGCTCCTGGCACTTTTCATTATTCTAATACCAACTATGTGCTGCTGGGGATGATCGCACAGCAGATGGATCCGAGCCACCGGACACTCAATACCCTGCTAGCCGCTAATTTTTTCACTCCGCTGGGCATCACTGCAATACTTGCACCGCAGGATGTCTTTCCTCCTGCAGGAATTGCCCATCCCTATGAGAATTTAGCTGTATTAGGAGGTTCGGGATTTGCGGATTTTAGTATTATTTTGCCTCTTGCTTATTCCGGTCCTCCACCATATAATATTTATCTAGGCATTGGCAGAAGCACATGGGCTGCGGGTGGCATTATAACAACAGCGGCGAATCTGGCCAAATGGGGCTATGAGCTTTATGACCAAGATGGATCGGCCATAACAGACGCTGTAAGAGCCACTCTGAAAAATTCAGCAACTACTGACGGAGCCTACGGCTACGGTATTAACTATAATAATTTTACATATACTGACAGCACAATTGGCGGTGAATACTCGCATGGCGGAAGCGCGCCGGGATATAAAACATTGTTAGTATATGAAAAAACCAAGGGTATAACTGTTGCTATAATAACAAATGTAAATAATTCAGCTGATGGCACCGGCCTTATAAACCAATGGCATCTGGCTGAAGCTATTTTCAATGCTTATAAAGAATAAAGAAAACAACTGAGGCCGGAGTTTCACAGAGTATGTAAAATGATGTGTTTGTAAAAAATCGTTTAGCAGATTTTTGTAAGCAGGTGTTTTTCAGTACGAATGCTGATAAGCACCTGCTTTTTTTGATGGACAATAGTCTCCGTTTTAAACTAAACCATTAACAGGGCATTCCCGCTATTTTGCGGGGATGCCTTTTTTTGTGCATTCTACGCTCGGCATTATGATTTCAGTGCTGGATTCCCGCCTGCGCGTGAATGACACAATTGCTAATTGTTATTCAGTTTTGCAAAGCAGATCTTGATTTACGGCTAAAATCTAATACCATTTCGATTTAAAAGGATAACGAGGCGGCAAGGAGGAGGCTCCCGAGGCGTATATTTAATACGTTGAGGAAGCCGACGACGATGCCAACAAAGTTATCCAAATGAAGCGGAATGGTATTGTTTTATTTTTTGATGAGGAAAAACAGTTCGCCTTTTTCTTTGAGGCTGCCGGCTGTGGACTGAGCATTAGCGCCAAAGCCGCAGAAAAGATCAACCCGACCGGGCCCCTTGATTGCCGAACCTTTATCCTGACTGAGAACAAAACGGGAGAAAGGAACTCTTTGACTGATATTTCCTTCGGCATCAAACACAGGCTTGCGCAGGCGGATAAAAGCCAGAGCGCCCTGCGGAAAGTAATCCGGATCAGTGGCAATTGATCTATCCGGCGTTACCGGCTGCCCTAAAGAACCAAGCGGCTCTTCCACAAAGCGGAAGAATATGTAGCGTTCATTATAACTGAGGATTTCGAAGAGCTCCTCTTCTTGCTTACTTTTTAAAAAGTTCTTGACATTGCGATTGTTAATAATACGGAACGGCCTGCCGTTATTCTGCGCGTAACTTACGGTTAACATCCTGCCGTCTTCCAACTTTATTTTTCCCGAACCCTGAATATGGAGCGTGAACAATTCAACGGGATCTGCAACCCACAAAAGCTCCAAACCCCTGCCCTTTAAAACTCCTTCAACATCAATTTCCCGGCGGGTATAATAAGGGACTGCTTCACCGTTTTTCATCCGGCTGATCTTTGTTTCATTTTTAGAAATTGCTTTCATCACCAGATCAGGTGGCGATTTGTACAGCGGATATTTATATTTATCCGTCGGGGTTAAAGAACCATCCAACAACGGTTCATAATAGCCGGTAAAAAGCACGCCGCCGTATTCATCATCGCCTGCCACCTTGTATATATCAAATTCCTGCCTTATCTGGTTTTTCTTTTCTTCAATGCTTGCGTCATTTTTTATGATCTCCCGAAAGGCAATAAGAGAATCTTTGAGTTGTTTTACCCCAAACGATTTATCCGCTATCTGGTAAACACAGTTCTGGCCGGAGCCTTCATAATACTGGACAGAGCGATCAATTGCCAGCTCCAGTGACGCGAAATCAAGATCGTCATTTAAATCTAACTGCTCGGCAGGCACGGCGGTGATAGTTTCTGCCGAAGGGGCAGGTATTAGCGGAACCGCGCGCGTACAACCAGCCAGAGATAAAATGATTAAACCAAGCAAAAGAAAATTAACGGTGTTTTTCATAATTCAATAATCATCGCAAATTCATCGCAGTAATCCGGATATTTAGAACAGCGGAAACAGTCTGCCCAGATTTTTTCCGGCAGAGTTGAGCGGTCAACTTCCTTAAAACCCAGCTGGACAAAGAATTCTCGCTTGTAGGTCAGCGAAAATATTCGAAAGAGTTCCAGCGTAATCGCCTCCGAAATGCAGAACTCGACGAGCTTCCTGCCGATTCCCTGCCTGCGGTAATTTTCGTCAACATAAAGAGAACGGACTTCGGCAAGATTTTCCCAGATAATGTTCATCGCGCAAATACCGATAACCTGTGAATCGTCTTCATCGCAGTAAACGATGAAGTCCCTTAAAGAATTATATATATCCATCAAAGAGCGGGGCAGCATTTCACCTTTGCCTGCCGACAGATTAATCGTGCGGTGAATCGTCTTGACATCACCGATGCGCGCTTTTCTTAGCATCCTTCTTCCCCTCCAAATTCTCACACACACCGGCTGTTTTGGCGCCGCTGAGCATCTCGCGGGCATGTTCCCTTGTCGTTTGTGTCAAATCAACACCGCCTAACATCCGGCTGATTTCTTCAATTTTCTGTTCATCGGTCAACATCTCCACGGTGGTGGCTGTTCTGCCACCCGCAACTTCTTTAGCCACGCGGAAATGGCTGCCACCGAAACAGGCTATCTGTGGCAGATGAGTAATGCAAACAACCTGATGGTTGGCGGATACCTCTTTTAATTTCCGTCCTACTATTTCGGCTGTCGCGCCGCCGATGCCGCTATCCACTTCATCAAAAACAATGGTGGCCACAGAACCGGTGCGCGACAAAACATTTTTCAGTGCCAGAACAATGCGCGATAATTCACCACCCGAAGCGATCTTGTTCAAGGGCTTGAGCTCTTCCCCAACATTGGCTGTCAAATAAAATTCGATCTCATCTGCGCCTTTGTGACCAAAGCTTGCCGCATCTTTATCCTCAGCGGTAAAGTTTTTCTTAAAATTAACTTGAAAAGCGGCATGCCGCATATTTAAAGCGTGGATTTCATTATCGACGGCTTGAGTTAGATGTGCTGCCGCCTGCGCTCTTGCCTGCGAAAGCTCGAGAGCCTTTTGCGCAAGAGAGGCTTTGATCACTGCTTCTTCTTTTATTAATTTCTCCAGCTCTTCTTCCACGGAAAATACCCGCCGGAGTTCTTCTTCCATTTCCAGCTTCTTTATTAAAACACTTTCGAGAGAGCCGCCGTGCTTGCGCTTCAACCTGCCGATCATTTCGAGACGCTCGTCAATGGCCAGAAGTCTCGCGGGATCATAGAAAAGATTCTTTCCATAATCGCGCAAGGCGAGTGCCGCTTCCTGCAGCGTGATAAAATTACCTTCAATATCCGATTCGGCAAGCTTTAAGTTCGCGTCAATTATTTTGATTTCCTTTATCTGATTACGGACGTCTTTGAGCTTTTCACAAACGGAACTCTGCTCTCCGTATAGCAAATCATACGCGCGGTTGGCGTAATCGGTAAGTTTTTGAGCGTTGGCCAGCACTTTTTTTTCATCAGCCAGAGTGACGTCTTCCGCTGCCTGGGGATTTATGTCCACAATTTCTTTTAACTGGAATTTAATCAATTGTGTTTTTTCTTCACGGCTGCGGCGCAGTTCCTGGAGCTTCGTCATCTGAGCTTTCAGTTGCTGATACTGATTGTATACTTCTGCATAAGAAGCCCGCAGAGGCAGGCAACCGCCAAACTCATCCAGAATGTCCACATGGTTTTCAGCATTGAGAATCAATTGATGTTCATGCTGGCCGCAAATGTTAATCAGTGATTCACTGATTGCCGACAAATTGGCCAGTGTCGCCATTTGCCCGTTGATGAGCGCTTTGTTTTTTCCGGTACGTGAAATTACCCGGCGGATAATCAGTTCATCACCCGTGGTAAAACCCATCGAGGCTATTTTTTCCCGCAGGGCATCATTGTGAGAGATATCAAAGAGAGCTTCGACTGTTGCTGAATCGGCCTGGGTTCGAATCATCTCCGCTGTGGCTCTGTCACCCAGAAGCAGGCTTACCGCGCCGATAATTATCGACTTTCCCGCGCCGGTTTCGCCGGAAATAACATTGAGCCCATCACCAAAAGAAACGTGAAGTTCGTCAATGATAGCGAAGTTTTTAATGCTCAGATCATTCAGCATTTTACTTTTTTCTGGCCCCTGTTGGTAGTGCGCCCCAGCCAAGCTTGGAGCGTAAAATTTCCCCGTAACTGCGATGCGGTGATAGAACTAAATTTGTCACATATTTTGACTTCTTTATGGTTATTACATCGCCGGATTTAATCTGAAAAGCTTCCTGCCCATCCAGTGTCACTGTGGCGCCTTTTCCCTTAGACCAAAGGGTTAAATGCAAATTGGAATCTTCCGGGAAAATAATCGGCCTGTTGGTCAGGGTATGCGGGCAAATAGGATTAATAATGATTAAATCTTTCCCAGGAAAAACAATCGGCCCGCCCGCGGAAAGTGAATAAGCGGTAGAACCGGTGGGTGTGGAAACAATCAGACCATCCGCTTTGTAGGTTGTCAGATATTGCTTGTTTATAACCGTTTCCAGCTCAATAATACGGGAAAGATTGCCCCGGTTGATCACCACATCATTCAAAACAATACCTGAACCAATATTGGTTTTACCGCGGCTGATGACAGCCTCCAGCATCATTCTTTTTTCTGTGATAAACTTGCCTGCCAAAATTAATTCGAGCGCCGCGAACATTTCATTTAAATTAACTTCAGTAAGATAACCGAAGCTTCCCATATTAATCCCCGCAATGGGAATATCATGTCTGGCCACATGGCGCGCCGTACGCAGCATAGTGCCGTCGCCACCTAAAACAGCGATTAAATCCGCTTTAAGGGGCAAATCATCCCTTTTGTATCCGCCTCGAATACCTAAGGCGGCGGCAGTTTCAGCTTCCAGAAAGACTTCTACGCCCCTTTCCTCCAACCATTTTTTTAATGATCCGGAGTACTGCGCGCTGCTTTCTTTTTCGACGTTGGCAACAATTCCGATTTTTTTGATTCTCATGGCAATAAACCCCAAAATATCAAGGTCAGTAACATAAAAAAAAGGTGCTGTCCACGGATAAATAATATATGCGTATAGTTAGAAACTCTTTGAATTTGCAAGGCAATTATCACATTTAAATTCTTGACAGATAAGGCTTACATAATATACGGTGCACCTCCGTGAGGTGATTATTTATGGGTTTACTTAAAGGCAATTTCAGCTTTGCTCAGTTTCATGTAGATGGACAATTACCAGAGGCTTTTTTAGACTTTGTCAATAGCCGGATCAAAGCCAATGCGTTTCACGAGACAGCCAAGTCAACAGAAGAAAAACGTCTGGGATGGGTTTCACTCACAGATGTGTTGGATGCCGATTTTGAAAACGCTAATTACGCGCTGGGAGATTACCTTATCTTTTCCCTTCGTGTTGACCGTAAGTTGATTCCTCCTAAATTAATGAAACTCAAGTTGATGGAAGAAGAAAGACGTTTCTTGGCCGAAAGCGGTAAAAGCCGCGTCAATAAAGCAATGGCCGCGGGTATAAAAGAAAAGGTAACATTGGAACTTATGACTAGGATTGATCCCGTGCCTTCTTTTTATGATGTTTGCTGGGCAGTGGGACAAAACAAAATTTATTTTTCTTCGCTTGCCGACAAAGTCGCCGATGATTTTACCGATTTGTTCAAAAAAACTTTTTCGTTAAACATCCGGCGCTTTCTGCCACAGGAAAATTCCCTGATAGTCAGTAAAACTGGCGAGGCAGCGGAGACTACTTCGGAACTTTCTCTTATCGGCAGGGAATTTTTAACGTGGCTCTGGTATAAATCTGAGGAACGCAACGGCAGAATATCTGTAGCGCAAGGCGAAGAAGTGGAATTGAACTTCTTAAAACGGATTGTTCTGGAGGCTGGTGAAGGTGAATATTCCCAGGGCGTCGTCTGCCATGGAATTCACGCTGAACTCAAAGAAGGCAAAGAAGCAATCCGTCAGGGGAAAAAAGTAAAAGAAGCAGGAATTAAATTAACTTATAATCAAAATGAATGGGAATTCACCTTCAAGGCCGATTCTTTTCATTTTCAATCGTTAAAACTTCCGGCAATGGATTGGCAGGAAACTCCCGAAGATCCTTCCGGCCACCTTCTGGAACGTATTTACCTTATTGAAAACGCAGTTAAAACTATGAACAATCTATATGAATCGTTTCTACGTATTCGTTTTTCAGCTCAGTGGGAAGAAAAAGAGCTGGAATTTTTGGCCGGATGGTTAAAGCGGTAATTTACCACTCCGATTATAATACCCTTTCTAAATCAAAGATGATATCGAGGCGGCAAGAAGAAGGCGACGAGACGTATTGTCCATACGTTGAGGAAGCCGACGACGCAGCCAACAAAGATAGCGCTTTGATTTAGAATTGGTATAAATATTTCTAGCGTACCAGGTAAGGCTGCAAAATATCCTCAAGCATTTTCCTTTGATTTTCTAAATCAACTTTCGATTGTATTGGTGGGAGCTTAATCATTTCATAAAAACCAATGGTTACGCGGGAAAATGGTTTGGGAATCATGAATTTATCCCAGCTATTGAGATACCACGCGTTCTCAGCTTTGATATACATCGGCAGGATAACCGCGTCCGCCGCATGAGCAAGACTGATTGCGCCAGGCTTTGACACACCTGCCGGCCCACGCGGCCCATCCGGAAAAAGAATTGCCAGACCGTATTTTTTTAGTCTATTGGTCAGCTCTTTGAGGGCAGGACCACCATCGCGGGAAGAAGAGCCGCGAACCGGATAACAGCCTATTTGGCTGGCCACCCCCGCAGTAATCTCTCCATCCAAACTTTTCGAAGTCATTATGCTGGGATTATATTTTCCAAACTTTTTACCATAATAAAATGCGGTAAATAACTGCTGATGCCACATGCACATTAAAACACGGCCACCGTGCTCTAAATAATTCAGCCATGATTCTTCATTCACTACCTTTAAACGGAAAGTCGCGCAATATGAATGGACTAACCAGTAGATAATCTTACTGCCCGTTTTTGTCGTTGCTAACTTGCGTAATTTTTTAAACATGTTTGCCTCGCCTGGTTCATTAATACCGTTTCGCTTTCAAAGGATAACGAGGTGGTAGTGAAACTCAAATCCCAGGAACGCAGTGAACTGAGATTTGCAAGTTGAACTATCCTGCACTAGCTGTGGCAAAGAGGAGGCGCCGGAGGTCCGCCATGGCGTGATGCAGGAAGCCGATCCCGCTAAAAGCGGGACCAACAAAGTTAGCCAAAGACCGGGAGCGCATAATAATAAATAGCTGCATTCCTTACCGGTAATTACCACTCGCGAAGTGGTATAACCTAAAAATAACCACGAATGACCATAACACGCAAGAATAAATTTTTATTTGTTTGTTTATTTGCGCCAGCTCCTTCATTGACAACCAGGATAGTTGTTTCTATATAAATTTATGCAAAGCTCCATAAAATAAGGGATTTTGTCATTCCGGCGAATACCCTGATACCCTAAAGGGCACGCGAGCCGGAATCCAGTTATTTCATGATGTTCTGGACACCGGCATTCGAGACTGTGTGACATCTTTCTTACTTTTTACGAGATCATCAGAAATGACGTGATTGATTTTGCGTTAAAAAAGGGGGCTCTCATCTTGTCTGATGACCGTTCCCGGTGAAAATTGGTTGGTAGTTAAAACTATTGTTTTGGGGCTGCTTTTTGTTTTTCTTTGGCTTTCTTCTCTTCTTTAGCTTTTTCCTTGGCTTCCTGATCCTTCTTTAATTTTTCTTCTTCGGCTATTTTAACTTTAGTTTCACTGATTAAATATTCCACCTTGTAATCAAGGCCAATATTAGCGAAATCTCTCACTATTATTTCAAAACGTGGCAGGGCCGCCTGATATTTTTTCTGCGTGAAATAAAACTTCCCTACATAAAATTCATGCTCGGCCTGCTTTTGTTTGCATTCCCGGATATATTTTTCGGCCAGGGTAGCAAATTTGCTCTCCGGATAACGCGCAACCAGTTTTTCGAATTCTTTCCTTGCTTTGACTGTTTCCGTCTGATCGCGATCGATTGCCTCAATCTGATTGTAATGACACATTCCCAACTGATAGATGGCATATGGAACATTTTCATTGGTCGGATGGAGGTTGATAAAATCGCTGTACGCGTTTTCCGCTTCCAGGTATCCTTTATCGACACCAAGATATCCTCTATCACTAAAATAGGAATCAGCTATTCCCATATCAGCTAATATAGACAGCTCATGCAGGGGAAACTCTTCCTTGAGACGTGTAAAATATTCACGTGCTTTTTTATAGTTGCCGTCCTGATATTCGAGGACGCCGCGCGAATGCAGCCCCTCCGGCGTTCCTTTTACCATTCCATCTTTCTTAAACAACGTCAACTGACATCCGGCAATACAAAACAACATTATAACCGTCAAAATAAATATTCTTGTTTTCACTCTTAACCCTGCCCTCATTTAATTAATTAAAATACTATAAACCCTTTTTAGCAAAAGATTCCAACTTATCTTTCGGAACAAGCCCGATCAGGGTATCCAGAACCTTCCCGTCCTTGAACAGAATAAGTGTGGGAATACTGCGCACACCGTAATTAATAGCCGTTTTCTGGTTTTCATCAACATTTAGCTTCATAATCTTGACACTGTCTTTTAACTGCGAGGCAAGATCTTCAACAATCGGACCGATAGCTTTGCATGGCCCGCACCAAGGCGCCCAAAAATCGATGAGCACCGGCCTCTCACTTTTCAGAACTTCACCTTCAAAATTATCATCGGTGGCGACACCTAAAAATTCATTACCCATATATCGCAACCTCCTTAATCCCTTTCATTTGAGGTTGTATATGTCACAGCGGGTTGAAAAAAGTCAAATGCTATTTGACGTTACCAAAGCTTTCATCATTTCTTTGACTGTTGAACACTAATTTGTTATAAATCCAAACATATAAGGAGGATTTATGGGATTGTTAGGAGTCATTTCCGGCGCAATAATCATGGAAAGAAGTGATCTGATAAAGAACAGTAAATTCAAGCTGATGAAAAATGAATTCGGCCAGGCATTGGTGCTGTTATCGGATAAAATTGCTTTGATTCTCCGGCACGGCAATGATCTCGATAGCCACATTTTACCGCACATGATTAATCATGCGACTAATCTGCAGGCGCTCAAAGAACTGGGCGTAACCGAAGTTGTGGGAATTAACTCCACCGGTTCATTAAAAAAAGATTTGTGCCCGGGGATGATTGTTATTCCCGATGATTTCATTACGCTGACCGCTACCCCTACTATTCATGAAAATAGCGCGGTACATATAACTCCATCATTAAATGAAAAAGTGCGCCAAAAGCTCATCAAGGCCGCACAAAACTGCAAAATTTCAGTTGTCGAAAAAGGAACTTACTGGCAAGTTCCCGGCCCCCGGCTGGAAACAAAAGCGGAAATTAAAATGATGTCTAATTTCGCCGATATTGTGGGCATGACAATGGCCAGCGAGGCGGTAGTCGCCCTCGAGCTCGATATTCCCTATGCGTCCGCCTGTTCCATTGATAATTTCGGCAATGGCCTGACGCAAAAACCTTTGAGCATGAAAGAGATAACAGCCGGTATCCGCAAAAATGCCGACTTAATGATTAGCCTGCTGGAAAGTTATTTGAAAATATCCTCTTAGAAAATTAAACACTGCCATCACCAGCCTGCACGTTGGCGAAAAATAGTTTAAAAAGAGACCGATTGGTCATTATTCACTTTCGGCTCTTTTTTTATTGTGCTTCGCTACTAAAGTCTATTTCGAGCTCATATACACCGCTTTCCAGGTGGGTTTTGAGGGGGTGTCCTGTCTTGGAGAACACCTTCATCATAGGGGTGTTCCGGGCCAGGACATCTGCCGTGAATCCCTTGATATTCTTCTCTTTGGCTATGCGGACCAAGTACTGGAGGAAGAACGTACCAATACCCCTGTCCTGCCAGTCCTGATGGGTGGTAAACGCGACCTCAGCAAAACCTGTGTTAGGATTATTAAAATATCGCCCGATCCCAATAATCTTCTCCCGGCTCTCGGGTTCTTCTTTGCCCGTAACCGCGGCAATGGCCATTTTGTCATTGTAATCAATGGCAGCCAAAGGCATGGCTACCTTATGGGGGAAAGACTTGAGACTGTGGAAAAACCGGGTGAAGACATCCTGCTCCGGGAGTCCATAGATCAAATCTTGAATAGCCCGTTCATCTGTGGCCTTTACAGGACGGAAGAATATAGATGTTCCTTTCTTATCGGTCCAGTAAGTTTCATATTCTTTGGGATACAGTACCACCGGCAGGGTTTGATCATGATAAATATATCCTTGCTTTTTCGCAGCTTCCAGCAGCTCCGCGCGAAAGTTGGGATGCGCTATATTAATCAACATCATTGCCCGATCCCTTATGGATTTTCCATGCACATAAGCCACGCCGTATTCCGTGACCACATAATGAATATCCCCTCGCGTTACAACAACGCCGCTACCCGGAGAAAGATAAGGCACAATTCTGGAAATCTTTCCATCATCTGTCGTAGAGGGCAGCACCATGATCGACTTGCCGCGCCTAGACATGGCCGACCCACGCACAAAGTCCACCTGTCCGCCGATACCGCTATAAAATTCAAAGCCCAGCGAATCCGAACACACCTGTCCTGTCAAATCCACGGTAAGCGCGGAATTGATGGAAACCATCTTGTCATTCTGGGCAATCACATAGGGATCGTTGACATACTTGCAGGGACGAAATTCAAACAAGGGATTGTCATGCACGTAGTCGTACAATTTCTTTGTGCCCATGCAGAAAGACGATACTATCTTTCCCTGATGCAGAGATTTCTTTTTGCAGTTAACTATGCCCGCCTCGATAAGATCAATAAGACCATCAGTAAATGTTTCCGTGTGAATTCCCAAGTCCTTTTTGTTCATCAGATAGGGAAATACCGAATTGGGTATTCTCCCCACACCAGTCTGGAGAGTGGATTCATTCTCAATCAGATCGGCGATAAGTTCACCAATGGCCTTGGCAATATTACCGGGTGCTTTCTGTACGAACTCCAGAAGAGGTACATCATTTTCCACAAACGCGGAAATTTCGCTGACATGGAGGAAGCTGTCTCCCAGCGTACGGGGCATGTTCGGGTTCACCTCGGCCACAACATATTGGGCAACCTCGGCTGCTGTTTTTGTGATATCAACGGAGATTCCGAGGCTGACATACCCGTTATTATCTGGAGGGGACACGGTGATGAGGGCCACATCGATGGGCATCGAACCCCTCTGGATCAAAAGAGGTATTTCCGAAAGAAATATTGGCGTATAGTCAGCGTTGCCTTCTTTGATTGCCGCCCTGGTATTGGAACCGATGAACAGAGCGTTGTGGCGATAGGATTCATTGTACTTATCAGGTGTATAAGAAGTAAGCCCGATATCCAGGAAGTGAATAATCTCGGCATCGGCTAGATTTTGCGCCGAGTCGATGAGTGTCTTGACAAGAAGCTGCGGCTCTCCACAAGCGGAACCGATGAATATGCGCGCCCCGCGCCTTATTCTTGATAGGGCGCTTTTCGCATCAGTCAACCTTTCTTTATAAGTGTTTTGCCAGTTCAGAATCATATCTTTAAAGTTTATACCTCCCTTTCAGGTGAATAGGACATAGTGGCGTTGTAACTAAAAAGCACCCAACTGGCAGGGCTTAATCTTGATTTTTAGAGCTTCACAGGCAGCGGATACTCTCATGCGCGGCAGATTAAGCTGTTTGGCTATCGCCCAAGCCGCAGCACAAGGCAGACGGTTATCGCTCAGCGCACCATTAATAGCTTGTTTTAAATCAGACGCAACTTCCTTGGCGGGCTGCACAATTTTTTTCTGAGGACTGTAACCAAAAAGACCTAATTGGCATTCGATAATATTGATATTTAAAAGATCAAGGGCGACACCAACCTCGCCTAAAGCTACTGCTTTTCGCCCTGCAATTTCTTCCGCGGCCGGACAGGCAACATTGTTTTCTTTTTCCGCTTGCAGTACTTCCTGCTTCAGATCCTCATTGATCTTCGTCTGCTTCGGATGCTTGTCGAAATATTTACCTTTATCTGAATGGGCCATAATCATTTTCCTCTTTTAAGAATTATTGGTGAAACTCCAATTACGAAAGCGCAGCGCAACGGAATTGGTAAGTTGAATCCCGCCGCTGGTGGGACAAAGCGGAGAGTCTAATACCCCGAAGCTTGCTTTGGGGTTCATACCCGTGATTTTACTTTATGAGTTGGTTCAATCGCCGAGAGGGCTTGCGTATCGAGTGTCTTGAATCCCTTCTCTTCCAGAAGTTTTTCTGTTTTCTGGGTCTGGTCAACATCAACAACAAATACCGCCTTTTTCGAACTCTCCAGGACAAAGCCATAGGCATTGTTGATGTTGATGCCTTCCTGATAAAGCAACTGCATCAGATTATCCAGTCCGCCGGGCTTGTCGTCAATGAGCACGGCCAGCACACTGCGCAGATGTACCGTTAATCCGGCTTTAGTTAGAGCTGCTTCCGCCCGTTTGGGATCATCCACGATCAGGTTGATCACTCCAAAGGTATCAGCCGTGGATATAGTTGTTGCCCGAATATTGATCTTTTCCTTACCCAAAACGCTAGTTAGATGAGCAATCTTGCCGGGCTTATTCTCCGCAAAAACAGAAATCTGATAAGCGATCATATTCTTCTCCTATTTTTTTAATCAAATATCTTCACCGCGGTTGTCAATAACCCGCACCGCCTTCCCCTCCCCTTTGGGGATACTGTCCGGCTCCACCAAATCAACTTTTGGTGTGATCAGAAGTTCGGCCTTTAATTCCCCGGCAATTTTCTTTCTTAAATTTTCCAGTTGCTTTATGTCTCCGGCAAAATATTTTTTATTTACTTCTACTTTTACCGTCATGGAATCATTGAAATCATCACGGTTGAGAATAATCTGGAAGTTTGTACCCACATCGGAAATTTCCATCAGCTTCTTTTCAATCTGCATGGGGAAAATATTAACCCCTTTGAGAATCAACATATCGTCGGTACGTCCCTTGATCCTTTCAATCCGGCGGTGGGTTCGGCCACAGGGGCAGATTCCCGGAATAATTCTGGTTAAATCTTTAGTCCGGTAACGCAAAAGCGGCATGCCTTCTTTTTGAAGTGAAGTCATCACCAGTTCACCTTCCTGGCCATCAGCAACCGGCTCCAGAGTTTTGGGATCGATAATTTCCACCAGAAAACTATCTTCCCAGATATGCATGCCATCCTGCTGTGGACATTCAAAAGCCACACCCGGACCGTTCATTTCGGAAAGGCCGTACGAGTTGAACGCTTTATAGCCGTATATTTCCTCAATCTTGTGCCGCATTTTTTCTGTGTGCGGCTCCGCGCCAAGGAAAGCGATCTTTACTTTTGTATCTTTACGCGGATTAAGATTGAGCTCGGTAAATACTGTCGAAAGATGCAAAGCATAACTGGGAATAACATGGACAGCGGTTGTTTCAAAATCCATCATCAGTTGAATTTGACGTTTGGAGTTTCCGGAGCCTGCGGGAATAACCAGCGCGCCGATCTTTTCCGCGCCGTAATGAAAACCGAGACCGCCGGTAAAAAGGCCATATGTCATCATATTTTGAAAAACATCTCTTTTACACATCCCGGCCATGAACATGCAGCGCGCTAAAAGATTTGACCAGACAGAAATATCGTGCGCCGTATGGAAAACCACCGTCGCCCGTCCGGTTGTTCCCGAAGATGAGTGCATCCTGACCAGCTCATCTTTAGGAACCGCGATAAATCCATAGGGCCAGTGTTCGCGCAAATCATCTTTCGTGGTAAAGGGAAACTTTTGAATATCCTGAAGAGATTTTATCGAATTTGCGCTGAGGTTTTTTTCTTTGAAGAGTTTGCCGTAATAATAAGACTTTTCTGTTCTTTTAACTGTATCTTTGAGTTGAGCCAGTTGCAATTCTTCCAATTTTTTCCGGCTGAGTGTTTCTACATCCTTTTCCCAGTACATTTAATCCTCCGCCACATCGGCATTTCTTTCTTTTTTACAACCGCACGGATGTTTTATCAAGCCTAATCTTAAGGATTTATAATTATTGTTGACTATAAATAATTATCAGCAGAATTTCCACGATTATTACTGAAGATAACGCGGCAAGGGGAAGTATATTGGAATATGTTTTATCTATCTTTTAGTTTTGACCAACAAGACGGACATGCTAAGTGTTATATGGGGATTTTCGACAGGGGTTAATCCAGCCCCTTGAGCTATTTGTAAAGTTTCGGCAAATCGAGCCTTGGAAACATGAATCTTCGGCTCCACCATCAGAAACTTACCTTCATCTTTTAACAAAGAATGTAACTCACCAAAGAATCTGAGCCTGTCCGGCACTTCATGCACCATCCAAAAAGCCAGAACAAAATTGACTTGCTCTTTTATGCCCAGTGAATCGGGAGAACTCAAATGACCGATGACACGCTTTTCCACACCTGCCTGTTGTGCCCTCTTTTTAATAGCCGCAAGCATCTTTTCCTGAATATCGGCCGCAATTACCCGCGCGCCTTCACCTGCCATTCGGGCCATGGGAATTGTAAAATAGCCCATCCCCGGTCCGACATCCAAAATGTTATCACCTTGCTTTATGTAAGGCTGAAGAATCTTATCAGGATTATGGATGAGCCTGCGGAACATGTTGTCAAATGCGAAGCATAGCGAACTCGGACAAACATGCTTATCGCGGACAAAAAACAAGTCTAATATTTTACTCATATTCGTCTCCAGTCATTTATTGAGAACCAATTTAATCGTCATCATATTTTTTAAAAACAGGAGAATCAAACGTATTTACCCGCAGCTATACCAATTCTAAATCAAGGCGCTATCTTTGTTGGCAGCGTCGTCGGCTTCCTCAACGTATGGTAAAATACGTATCCTCGTCTCCTCCTTGCCGCCTCGATATCATCTTTGATTTTGAACTGGTATTACAAAATAATTCTACCATTAATAACTGCGGAAACAAGTTTTTTATTTGGAAAATATGAAAAGTTATGTAATACTAATTTGAGCAGAACAATTATTTCTAGCCTGACATTGGGGATACAAACATGACAAAAAAATACATTTTAGCGCTTGATCAAGGCACGACCAGTTCCCGTGCTATCATTTACAATTTTGAAGGACAGATTGTAAAGGTAGCCCAGAAGGAGTTTACTCAGATCTATCCGAAGGCGGGGTGGGTCGAACATGATCCGATGGAAATTTGGGGATCGCAAAGCGGCGTGGTGAGCGAGATTCTGGCGATGACCGGAATCACAGCGGAAGAGATAGCGGCTATCGGCATTACCAATCAGCGGGAAACTACCGTAGTTTGGGAAAGAAAAACGGGAAAGCCGGTTTATAATGCCATTGTGTGGCAGTGCCGGCGAACTTCTGCTATATGCGATGAACTCAAAGCCCGGGGGCTGGAAAATTATATAAGAGAGAATACGGGATTGGTGTTGGACGCTTATTTTTCCGGAACTAAAGTAAAATGGATACTCGATAATGTGGAAGGAGCCAGACAGAAGGCAAAAAACGGTGAACTGCTCTTCGGCAATATCGACACCTGGCTGATCTGGAACCTGACGCGGGGGAAAGTGCACGTTACTGATTACAGCAATGCCTCCCGCACGATGCTTTACAATATCAAAGACCTCAAATGGGATGAGAAAATCCTAAAAGAACTCGACATACCCGCGTCTATGCTGCCGGAAGTGAAGCCATCCAGTACGGTTTACGGCCATACGGATGCCCGGATATTTGGAGCGGAGATACCCATTGCCGGAGACGCGGGTGATCAACAGGCGGCGCTGTTCGGTCAGGCCTGCTACAGCCCGGGAATGGCTAAAAACACATACGGTACTGGATGTTTCATGCTGATGCTGACAGGAGAAAAGCTGGTGCATTCGGAAAACGGCCTTTTGACCACCATTGCCTGGGGTGTAAACAACAAAGTTGAATATGCCCTGGAGGGAAGTATTTTTATCGCCGGTGCCGCAATTCAGTGGCTGCGTGACGGCCTTAAAATTATCTATGATGCCAAAGACAGTGAATACTTTGCTACGAAGGTTGAAGATTCTCTTGGCGTTTATGTTGTTCCTGCTTTTGTGGGACTGGGCGCTCCTTACTGGGACATGTATGCCCGTGGCGCAATTCTGGGGTTGACCCGGGGAACAACGAGAAACCACATCATCCGCGCCACCCTGGAATCTATTGCCTATCAGACCAGGGATGTTCTGGAACTGATGCGCAACGAATGCGGCATTGATCTGTGCGATCTGCGCGTAGACGGCGGTGCCTGCGCCAATAACTTCCTGATGCAATTCCAGGCTGACATTCTTGGTGTCCCCGTCGAACGGCCGGAGATTATTGAAACGACGGCTTTGGGGGCGGCTTATCTGGCCGGCCTGGCGGTCGGTTTCTGGAAAGATCAATCCATGATTGCCGAGCGGCGGAAGGTCAATCGTAAGTTTAAACCAGGCATGAACGAAGATAAACGGAAGGAACTCTATGATAACTGGAAGAAGGCCGTAAAGCGCTCCATGCACTGGGAGGAAGAATAGAAAAGGCCGAAGGCTGAAGCGAAGCCCGGCGCATGCCGGGGCTGAAGACCGAAGGTTAAGAGGAAGAGATTTAGAATCAGATGATTAAAGCTGATGTTATTATTATTGGCGGAGGCGCCACCGGCTGCGGTATTGCCAGGGATCTGGCACTGCGCGGAATTCCCCATTGTCTCATCGAAAAAGGCGACTTCGCGGCGGGAGCCACCGGCGCCTGCCATGGCCTGCTGCACAGCGGCGGCAGGTATGTCGTTACCGACCCGATAGCAGCCAAGGAGTGTTACGATGAAAACCTGATCCTCAGAAGGATCGGTGAAAAATGCGTCGAGCAAACGGGGGGCCTGTTCGTGCGCCTGCCCGGTGATTCCAAGCGTTTCCGGGAATTATTTCTCAGGGGCTGTGAAGAAGTAGGCATCCCTACTGATGTCATTTCCTCGACCAAAGCTCTCGATCTGGTTCCTAATCTGAATCCGGAAATCGAAGAAGCAATCAAAGTTCCCGATTGTTCCATCGATCCGTTCCGCCTGTGCATGCTTAATATTCGAACTTCGCAGCTGCGGGACGGCATTATCTTCACCCGGCATAAAGTCACGGAAATTGTCAAATCACACGGCCGTTGTATCGGCATTAAAGCCACCGATCAGGCAACCGGTGAAGTGAGGGAAATCCGCGGTAACATAATTGTTAACGCGACCGGCGCATGGGCAAATATGATCGCCTCTCTTGCCGGTTGTGAAGTACCTATGACCCTGTCCAAGGGCTCTTTGGTCATTACCAATCACCGCCTGACCAATATGGTAATCAACAGACTGAGGCCACCATCCGATGGTGACATAGTAGTACCCAATGAGGCCGTTTGTTTAGCCGGAACAACATCGCTGGCAGTGGAAAACCCGGATAAAATAGGCATTGAGTCCGCAGAGGTAGATACTATCATCAGCGAGGCGGGACGAATGATTCCTCATTTCAACAATACCCGCATTATCCGCGCTTTTTCGGGTGTCCGGCCGCTGCTCAAGTCCAAGAAAATGGACAGCCATGAAATCTCCCGTGGTTTTCAGATTATCGACCACACCAACGGTATGTATAGTATCGTGGGAGGTAAACTTACAACTTTTCGTCTGATGGCGGAAAAGATGGTTGATACCATAATGGCTTCTTTTAAGCTCAAAAAAGCCTGCGAAACGGCAGAAATACCACTGGACGGGCAGGAGGAATTGAGCGGTTATCCACTTTCCAAGCGGCTTGCGGACATGAACGACATCGTCTGCGAATGTGAGCTGGTCAGCAAGAAGGAAGTTCAGCGGATTATCAACCAGACTGGCACACGAAATGTCGGCGATATCACGCACCGGACACGCCTGGGCATGGGACCATGCCAGGGTGGTTTCTGCACTTTTCGCGCGCTCGGAATAATGAATGACATGAGTGTCATATCGCCAGAGCAGTCTATGGAGATGTTGCGGGGATTTCTCCAGCGCCGGTTCAGAGGAATAAGGTACGCTCTCTGGGGTGATCAACTCCGGGAAGAACAGCTCGTGGAATATATCTATCTGGGCATCCTGGCCATGGAGAAACCACAATGAGCGTTACCGAATACGACGTCATTATCATCGGCGCGGGAGTGGCAGGCCTGACAGCGGGAGCGTTTCTTGCCGGGCGCGGTTTTAAAGTCGCCCTCGTCACCAGCGGGGAACCGACAGCGTGTCTTTCCACCGGCTGCATTGACGTTTGCTCCCGCGATCATAATCCTCTTATCGGCATTAAGGAATTACCACTTGCGCACCCCTTTCACCTTGTCCCCGAAAAAATGATCAGAGAGTCGCTGGATAATTTCCAAACGGCCATGATGGATATGGGAATTCCCTATACCGGCGCTCCCGAAGAAAATCGCCTTGTCCTTTCCGCTCTGGGCACGTTTAAGACTTCCTGCCTCGTTCCTTCAACAATGGAAGCAGCGCCGCAAAACACTAAGGACAGCATCCACATCATCTCCTTTGCCGGGCTCAAGGATTTTTATCCCAGCTATATCATCTCCCGGCGCAAGAATACTAAATTTTCAATATATGATGCCGGTGTCTCCAGCACTATGGGTATCGCGTCACATTTCGAGGAAAAAGAATTTCTTGAATCCTTTATTGTCTGGCTTAAAGGACAAAATATTGACGAAGATAAGATTGCCTTCCCCGCCGTTCTCGGTCTGGAATCGGCAGCCGAAATTGTCAAAACAATTGCAAACCGCGTGGGGAAGCCCGTCTTCGAAATCCCGACAATTCCGCCATCCATGCCCGGCAGAAGGCTGTTCAACGCGCTGAAAGACTATTTCCGGAAAAAAAGCGGCGATATCTACTGGGCGTGGCCGGTCGTGGGAATAGAAAAGGCGGGCAGATTGATTGAAGCGGTTGTGACACAATCCGAGGGAAGGCCCAACAGCCTTAATGCCAGAGCCTTCATTCTTGCTACAGGATCGTTTGTCGGCGGCGGCCTTACCGCAACACGCGAAGCAATTATTGAAAATGTATTCAATCTGCCGGTACACGTTCCCGGTCCGCGCGATACTTGGTTTGAGAATGATTATTTTTCTTTCAACCATGGCATTGGCCGGGCGGGAATCATAGTGGATTCATCTTTACGTCCCGCGGGAACGCCTATGGAAAATATTTTTGTGTGCGGGGGCATCCTAGCTGACACAGAAATATTGAAAAATGGGTGCGGTCACGGTCTGGCCCTGGCAACAGCCCACGCGGCGGCACAATCCTGCATGGAGTATATTCGATGATTTTCGAACACTGCATACGCTGCACTGTCTGTGTGGAAAATTGTCCCGTATTGCGGGTCAACCCGGATTTCCCCGGGCCCAAGCAGGCGGGACCTGATGCCCAGCGATTCCGGTCGGACAGGGAAAAAGCAGAGGATGAGTGGGTGCTTCTATGCAGCCAGTGCAAGCGCTGTGAAATGGCCTGCCCATGCGGCGTAGAGCCAGCGCAGATCATACTCAAGGCACAGCAGAGATACGGGCTGGAACATCCCCGAACGCCTGCGCACCTGCTGTTTGCCAATAACTATTATTTGAGCGCACTCGGCTCTTTAACCGCGCCACTTGCCAACAGGATTGCCGCAACGAAAGTCGGGAAAAAGATATTCTCCGCCATGGGCATTGCAACTTACATCCCCTTCCCGAAATTCCGTTTCCGTAAATTGAGTTGGAAAAAAAGAACGCCCAATCGAAGATCCAGAAAAGTTGCGTTTTTTTACGGCTGTTTCATTAATTTTTACCGGCCGGATATTGGCAGAAAAATTATTCAACTGCTCAAATCATTTAATGTGGATGTTGTCTTGCCACCCCAGTGGTGCTGCGGACTACCGGCTCTGGGAAACGGAAATCTGGAGCTTGCGAGAAGTTTTGCCCTGAAAAACACCGCGTCACTATCAAACTATATCGATGCCGGATACGATATACTATATTCATGCACATCGTGCGGCCTGTGTCTGTTGCATGACTATCAGGGCATTATGGATATACCAAAGGCCAAAAAGATTGCCGAAAATACCTATGACCTTCATGAATACATTCTCAGACTTGTGGATGATAATTACATTAAACCGCAGTTTCAGGAAGTGCGCCGAAAGCTTGCTTATCACATCCCCTGCCACCTTCGAGCACTGGGTATCGGTTACCCGGCGGCAAAATTGATGTCTTTAATCCCCGGCCTGGAATGTGAAATTCTCGATGACACCTGCTGCGGGCTTTCCGGTAGTTACGGATTTAAAAAAAGTAACGAGTCTACCTCCATTCAGATCGGAAATCGTGCTGTAGCTCGTATCAAGAAAACCGGCGCGGGAGCTATTGTCGCGGACTGCGGCTCCTGCCGCATGCAATTGGGAGGGCTCTCCGGCATTGCCACTCTCGATCCGGCGGAAGTCATCAGCGAAGCATTGGGTATTACGCTCGTAAAGAAAAGAAAATCATAAGACATGGTTATCTTCTTTTACTTACGCCAAGTCACAACCGGCGTGTTGCGCATAGGTATTCGTGTATACTTGTATTGCGGATAGCCAAGCATCACGGCGCCAAAGCATTTGTGACCTTGGGGCAGCCCCAAGGCCTCGGCAAGAGGTTCATGGAAATTGGCCGCCGCGGTCAGATAACCAGCCCAGCATGTCCCCAGCCCTTTCGCGTAGGCATAAAGCTCCAGATAGGACAAGGCAATCACACAGTCGGCTTCTGCAAAGGGTAAGTCCGCCTGGGAATGGACTACTATTAAGTGAGGCGCATCTCGCAGGATCGAATCTTTCCCTTTATCCCAAGCCGCAATCCTGCGTTCCATTTTTTTTACCATAGTCTCGTCAGGCATCAGTGGGAGCATAAATCTTGTCCAGTCGATAACCATTGAAGCAAGGCGATTTATCTCGGTCGGATTTTCAAAGACCATCCATTGCACCTGCTGTTTATTGCTCCCTGTGGGGGCATACCGCGCCGTATCGATTAGTTCTTCCAGAAGGTCATGGGCAACAACACGGTTTTTGTAAAAGCGTATGGAGCGTCTGCCCATCAAAAGCTGCCTTATCTGACCGGCTTCGGGAAGGAGATCCTGTTGTATGCTTGGACATTCAGCGAGGGGCATCGTACTAAGAGTTAAGGCGCCGTGGGGACAAATGGCTACACAGTGACCACAGTTAATACAGGATTCCTCACTATTCTCCATAAGAGTTGGGAAGGCGTCTTTTTCCGTTAAGACAATAATCTGCGCCGGACACTCCTTCGCACACCTGCCATCACGTTTGCATTTTTTCTGGTCAATGGTAAAAAGGCTCATATCAACTTCCTTTGCTGTATAATTCCTTTGGGATTAAAATTCGTTTTGCCCATCATTACAGCTTACACCGTCGCTTCGTCGTGGTGTTATTCATGCGAAAAACTTTTCCCCGCGTATGTTTCAAGTTACCTGCCGCCATAAGCGGCAGGTAACTATAACATTATAGATAATTACTTAAGTCTAAACCATTGCGAAGATCTCCCAAACAAACTAATACCAATGTATCCCCGGACTGTCAACACGTCGTCCTTGAGCCACATTTTACATTTATAGGTTTCGTCTTCGTCAGGATCAAGGATCGTTCCACCTGCGTATTCCGGACCTAACTCCTTATCTACATTTCCAGTTTTTTTCATGTTTTTCAAAATGATCATGCCTACGAGCGGCTTATTTTTTAAATCCCCCGTGCATTTATTACAGACCGTATCCGGGGGGTCGATCAAAAGTTTAGTAATCTCACCGAAATATACGCCATTCTTCTCGAATATTTCGATATACGATGCCACCTTCCCCTTGTTAACACCTTGATCCTCTATTTGCTTCCATGTTCCGGTAATCGTACTCTCAGCTTTTGCGGTAGCACTAAAAAAAACAACGACAAACATAAGAATCATAACGCCTGCTAAAAATTTTTTCATAATGTCTATACCTCCCCTGAAAGTGCTTTGTTGAAAAACAAGTTAACTTCTTAATAAACATAGGGCAAAATTTTTCACCCCGCTCCCACGCACCAAATTTGTACTACCAATTATTTTACGAAAAATATTTGTTGACTTTATAATTTAACTATATTAATTTAATGCCGTTAAGTTAATATTTATATCAGGTTTTTTTAAAAAGCAAGTTCTTTTCAAAGGGCGGGGGTACAAAAAAGGTTAGCAGATAATTAGGCATACTTGCGCGTCGTGGATGCAAGTTCTTATAATATTATCAATAATAAACACAGGAGGGTCAGTCAGATGGAGCAATCAGACATTAAGGTTTACAGTTACAGATGGGTTGTGCTTCTGGTATTCTTTATCATCAATGCGTTGATGCAGTTGCAATGGATCACCTTTGCACCCATTACCAGTGAAGCGGTCGCATTTTACAAAGTGCCCTCTTTACAAATCGATCTTCTTTCCCTGATCTTTATGATTGTCTATATTTTTGTATCTATCCCGGCATCATATATCATCGACACGTGGGGCATCCGGATCGGCATCGGGATCGGCGCCTTGCTTATGGGTGTCTTCGGATTCATGAAAGGATTTTACGGTGCCAGCTACGATATGGTTGTCATCGCTCAAATCGGGATTGCTGTTGGACAGCCATTCGTTCTTAATTCTATTACCAAAGTAGGTGTCCGCTGGTTTCCCTTGCATGAACGGGCGACTCAAGCGGGCATCAGCGTTCTGGCTCAGTTTTTGGGAATAATTATCGCGATGGCACTTACACCTCCTCTTTTCAAAATGTACGGCATGGAAAAGATGCTGATGATTTACGGAATTGCCACACTTGCCGGCGCCGTGATCTTTCTCTTGCTTAACAAAGAACATCCCCCAACACCGCCCTGTCCTCCGGGCCATGATGAGCGCATCGGAGTCTTTGCGGGTATAAAACACATCTTTAGGCAGAGGGATATGATCTACCTCCTCATTATATTCTTCATAGCGTTGGGAATCTTCAACGCGGTCACGACCTGGATTGAGCAGATTGTCGGCCCGCGCGGCTTTACTATAACAGATGCCGGGATCGCCGGGGCGCTTATGATGATCGGCGGCATCGTCGGCGCTTCCATAATTCCGCCCCTTTCCGATAAGATGCGCAAGAGAAAGCCCTTCCTCGTCCTAGCGATGATCGGCATCGTCCCTGGCTTGGTGGGACTTGCAGTCGCCGGCAATTACTGGCTTCTCCTAGCGTCTAGTTTTGTTTTCGGTTTTTTTGTCATGGCAGGCGGGCCCGTGGGCTTCCAGTACGGTGCCGAGATATGCTATCCCGCGCCCGAGGCCACCTCACAGGGCCTGCTCATCATGGCGGGACAGATTTCCGGTATCCTCTTTATCTTCGGCATGGATGTCGCGACCGCGGAGGCGGCCTCAAAAACGCCCGCGATGGTCGTTTTCCTCGCGCTCACACTGGCGTGTGTCTTTATCGCCCTGAAGCTCAAGGAGTCTAAACTTGTCAAAACGGATGATATTTGAAAGTCTGGTTTTGTACAAAAATATTATATTGCTGGAAGTGTGACCTTTTTTTAATCAGATACCGTCCCGGTGAACCGGGACGGTAAGTATTTTCTGAAGAATTGAGAGAAATGCCTTAGTTTGCATTACTCCAGAATTGGTAATTGGAGTTTAAATATTGAAACATATTGTATAAATAATGACATTTTTTTATTATTTATCGTTTGTTAAAAAATACTTTGACTTTATAATTAAACGATGTTAATTTAATAGCATTAAATTAACATCTAGCAGAGGTTTTTAATTATGCCCAAAATAACCAGAAGTGATGAAGAAGTTGATGCAGTTCGTGAACGAATACTTGATTGTGCCCTTAAAATCCTTGTTAAAAACGGATATGAAAGTCTATCTATGGCCAAGCTCGGTTCCAAAATGAATATGACCGCGGCAAATATCTATAACTACTATTCCAGCAAGGATGAGCTCCTTATCGCCATACATAAAAAGACGTATGCAATGCTGTACAATAAGATCCGTAATGCAGTGGAAACGGCAGATACACCTTTGCAGCGATTTTGGAATATGACCAATGCTTTTGTGGAATTCGGCACTCAGAACATCAATATTTACGATGTTATGTTTAACAGACCAATAAAACAATACAGTGATTATATCGGCACTCCCCTGGCAGAATTGTCCAGCGATGAATTTCATAGCTCACTTCGGGCGCTATCATTTGCCGTCAAGGTAATTCGGGACTATATTGAAACGAGGCCGGACTTAAATCCCGCTGATGCGAGATTTTTAACACTTCAAAACATTAGCGCACTGCATGGGATAATCTCACTGCACAACAGTAGAGTTCTGGATCAAATTGTTGATGACCCGGAAATCGTTCTGAAAAATATTGTCAATAACATAATGCGTTCAATCACTGGATGAGCGCCCTGTTGATTCTGCAGGCTTCCGTAAATCCGTATGTATCATATATAAAATGAGCCTTCCCATAATTCACCGATATAATCAAGGAGGTTAGTTCATGGAAAATAAAAACAAGTATATTCTGGCAATTGATTTGGGCACATCCGGTCCCAAGACCGCTTTAATTTCAGTTTATGGAGAAGTTGTTGACTGTGAATTTAAGGACACACCCATCATTCTGCTTCCCGGCGGTGGAGCGGAACAGGACCCGGAAGGCTGGTGGAACGCCATTATGTCTACCTCTAAAAAATTGCTTGGCAAAGGTCTTGTTTCGCCTGAAGATATTGTTGCGGTGAGTGTAACAGCCCAATGGTCCGGCACCGTCCCGGTGGACCAGGATGGTAACCACTTGATGAACGCCATCATCTGGATGGATTGCAGGGGCTCTGAAGCAGTAAAGGATATCCTCAAGGGACTCATTAAAATTGAAGGCTACCCTCTGCTTAAGTTTATGTCCTGGCTGAAACTGACGGGGGGAGCTCCGGCGCAGTCCGGAAAGGACCCGCTGTGCCATATTCTGTGGATAAAGAAAAACTGCCCGGATTTATATCGTAAAACATATAAATTTCTCGAGCCCAAAGATTATATAAACTTGCGTTTTACAGGAAAATTCGCTTCCACATATGATTCTATCCTGTTGCATTGGGTTACTGATAACCGCGATCCGTTGCACGTGGTTTATCATGACAAACTATTGAAAATGGCCGGCATCAAACGCGATAAGCTGCCTGACCTGATCCAGGCCATGGACATACTTGGTCCTTTGAAAAAAGAAGTTGCTGCCCAACTGGGTTTGAAACCCGGTACACTTGTCATCGGCGGGACACCGGACGTGCCGTCAGCGGGAGTTGGTTCAGGCGCGGTCAGAGACTACGAAGGCCACCTGTATATTGGAACTTCATCCTGGCTCTCTGCCCATGTTCCTTTCAAAAAGACTGATATCTTCCACAATTTCGGATCTTTCCCCAGCCCAATTCCCGGCCGTTATCTCCTCCTTACCGAACAGGAATGCGCCGGTAAATGCCTGACCTGGATGAGAGACAATGTTCTGTATCACAAAGATGAACTGATGATGGAGGAAAATGCTCCGGACATTTTCAAGGTACTGGATAAAATCGTGGCACGAGTACCGGCCGGTGCCAACAACATTATCTTCACCCCCTGGCTTTACGGAGAACGCTCGCCTGTGGACGACTGTAATATCCGCGCTTCGCTGTTCAACGTTTCACTGCAAAATACTCGGGAAGACATTCTAAGGGCCGTCTTTGAAGGCGTAGCTTTCAACTCAAAATGGCTGCTCGAACCTGTAGAAAAATTAATGGGGAGACCTTTCCAGCACCTCAATTTTATCGGCGGTGGCGCCAATTCGGATGTCTGGTCGCAAATAATTGCCGATGTGCTCGACAGAAAAATCCGGCAGGTCAAGGACCCGATCTATTCTAATGCCCGTGGCGCAGCCTTCCTCGCCTCAATGGCGCTTAAATACATTACGTTAGAAGACATTCCGCAATACATCAAAATAAAGGCGGAATATACTCCCAACCCGGCCAACAGAAAAATATACGACGAAGTATTCGCGGAATTCTTGAATCATTACAAAACTCAAAAAAAGGCATGCGCGCGTTTGAATAAGCAAGCATCCGGCGTGTGTTTGCTGGAACCATAGCCACCATAATCAATCAGGAGGGTACCATTGTATGGAATATCAGGATATTTTATCGAAGAGAAAAGAGATTTTATCGAGGCCCGTACGCCCGATTCCGGCAGACAAACTGGACTCTGAACGAAAGCTCTATTATAAACAAAACAAGCGGTCACTGGAAATATTCGAAAAAGCTAAGAATATTATCCCCGGCGGAGTCCAACATAACCTAAGCCAGAACAAACCCTTTCCGTTGGCTATGGATAGAGGCAAAGGCTACAATGTATGGGATGTGGACGGAAACGTTTACACAGATTACTTGATGTGCGGAGCGCCCATTATCCTCGGCCACAGCTTCGAACCATTGGACGAAAAGATCATCGAGATCATCAGGGAAAAAGGACCAGCCAGCGGCTTGACCTCGGAATACGAGCTTATGGCTGCCCAGGAAATAATTAACCACATGCCCGGTGTGGAAATGGTCCGCTTTCTGCAATCTGGCACCGAAGCCGATATGGCCGTTATCAGAATCGCCAGAGCATTTACCAAAAAACTCAAGATCATTAAGATCGGCGGCAGCTACCACGGGTGGTCCGATCAGATGGTCTACTCGATTCATATTCCCGGTACCGGATCACTTGAGTCCAAAGGAATCCCGACAGAATGCTTTGCTCACATAATCGACGTGGCGCCGAACGATTTCGATGCACTGGAAAAGGCCTTCAAAGATAATAAGGATATGGGCGGGGTTGCCGGTGTTCTGGTTGAGCCCATCGGCGGCGAGTCCGGTGCCCATCCGGTTCACCCTGACTGGAACAAAACAATCCGTAAATTATGCGATCAATATGAATCGCTGCTAATCTTTGACGAAGTGGTTACCGGCTTCAGACTGGACATGGGCGGCGCCCAGAAGTACTACAATATAATACCGGATTTGACTGTTCTTGGAAAAATCATCACACACGGTTATCCCTCATCCGGAGCGGTAGCCGGCCGAAAGGATGTGATGAGCGCCTGTGCCGGTGGTTTGGGTGAGAAGGTCTTCCTTGGTGGGACACTGGCCGCCAATCCCATTTCCATGGCGGCCTGTTACTATGCCCTGAAACTCATGGTTGAACATGACGCAGTGGGAAAAGCCACCGCTTTCGCGAACAGAATTACCAAAGCATTAAACGACCTGTTCGCAAAACGTTCTGATCTGGGATTCTTTGTCTATAATTTCGGCCCGATCATTCATTATATGACTACGGCGTTCTTTTCTTTCGATCTGACTCAGCCGGATGCGTTTACCCAGATTATGACAAGAAAACAGGTTGCGGACGACTACCAGCTGGTTACCATCGCCCACGGACTGTGCACCCTGGCCGGAACCCGCATGTACACATGCATGCAGCACGACGACGAAGCGTTGAAGAAGACTATAGAGATATGGGAGTATCTCTTGTCCCTTATACCTAAGGCTTAGAAAAATAAATTAAACCTAAGAGGAGGATAAACAATGTTAGATAAATTTGCAGATAAACCCATATCATTGTCCGAGAGTATTGATATGGAAAATCACGTAATCGCCACATATTGGATTCAGGCTGATAAGGCCTGGGACATGTCGGTTATGGGCCAGGTGCTGGCCATTGAACAGACCACCGGAACCTGGGTGCCTGTGCCCGGCGAAACACCTGAGATCCGTGCCAAGCATGTAGCCAAAGTGATCGGTGTATATGAGGCGCCGTTTTATGAATATGCAGTGCCGCCGGAGGTTACAAACCGCCAGTACATTATTCAGATAGCCTTTCCATCGGCCAACGTCGAAGATCAGCTTCCCATGTTACTGACCGCCACCATCGGCAACATTTCCATGGTACCCAATTTTAAGCTTTTAGACCTCAGAATGCCCAAGGCAACTCTGGATCAATATAACGGGCCGAAATTCGGTCTTGAAGGCTGGTGGAAGGCTCTTGGCCTGAAACAGGATCGACCATTGCTCAACAACATGATTAAGCCTTGCAGCGGCTATCCATTGGAGGTGGGCGCTAAGCTCTTTAAAGAAGCGGCACTGGGCGGCTGCGATGTTATCAAAGACGATGAATTGATCGCCAACATGCGCTACAACGACGCGGTTAAAAGGGTCAAGGCCTACATGAAAATAGAGAAAGAGGTATTTGAAGAGACTGGCGAACATACCTTATATACCGTAAATGTCACTGACCGCCTGCCGCGCATGTTCGATCTGGCAAAACGTTGCATCGATGCTGGTGTCAACGCGATGATGGTTAATTATCTGGCCGTCGGCCCCGAAGCTATGCGCGCCCTGGCTGATGATCCGGCCATCAATGTGCCCATACTCGCTCACATGGATCTGGCCGGTGCGTTCTTCATGTCACCCTATCAGGGTATTTCCTCACCGATAATTTTCGGTAAGATTGCCCGGTTATGCGGCGCAGACTCAATTGTCCTACCCTTCTCTATGGGAGGAAAGGCCATGTATATGCACGAGCGTTTTATGGAAACAACACGCAACCTGACCTATCCTTTCGGCAAGCTGAAGCCCACCATGCCTATGCCTTCCGGCGGAATTACGCCCGCCAACGTGCCTGATATAGTTAACTCCCTCGGCAAAGACATTATGATTGGCTCAGGCGGCGGTATCCATGCTCATCCCAAAGGGCCAAAGGCCGGAGCACGTGCTTTGAGGCAGGCCATCGATGCCGCGGTGAAAGGCGTCAAATTGGAAGAGTATGCCAAAGAGCATGAGGAACTCGGACTTGCCTTAGGAGTCTGGGGCAAGAAAACCGATTTCAAAATCTAGCGCAGAAAACATCAGTTATCTTCAAGCCGGCGCGGGTCAATCAGATCCGCCCAGCTACTTATGTTGATGCCGAAACAATATGTATTGGTGGAAGGATGTAAAACTTGGATTATTATTTGCATGACGATCCGCGATTGCCTTTAGCCTGGGCGCCGTGGTTCTCTCATGAATACATTACCTATTTTTCTGTGCAGGCGGAGAACAGGCTAATTGCTTTGCCGCCGGTACCGGTAAAATCAAATCCTCATATCGGTGATAAAAACTGGTCTATCGGTCCAAAGCATACCGATTTATATAAGGAAAGTTACGAAGAATACCGAAAACTTTCTCCACTTTGGTCTTTCGCTTATGGAGAACGTAATGGTGAATACAGTATTGAGCCCCCGGAGAATAAAAGTATTGAGCCATGGAAGATACTAGTTATTTACAGCACGGAACCTGATCTGCACCCGGACTGTGATCTCTATCTCCATAAAGATCAGAAAATCACCGGCGGATCTCACGGCTGGCGGCATATGCAATTCCGGGCATTGGGCAGAAAGTTCGGAATAGCAACCGAGTCATTCCGTCTACATACGGATCTTGCCGGAATGGCTTTTAAAAGCGGCAACGATTATTGGGGTTGGCGGTATCTTTCCCGCGCTACCCATTATCTGGCCGACCTGGGCAATCCCTTCCATGTTCATGCTGTACCTTCATGGTTCTTGATCAAGAACTTATTCTCATCAAAAAAACTCTTTCCGATTGTCTCCGCCGTGCACCAAGGTTATGAAATATATGTTGAACGCCGGTTTCGTGAGGGGTTCCCTGCCTTCAAGAAGGCCTTACTGCAGGGCGCCTGTGAAGGGCTTGTCTCCGGATGCGATGTGACTGAGGAACTGCATAACTACATGCACCGGGCAGAGAAACGACTCAATCCGATTTTTAATTTTTTCCTCGATCAGTTCGGCCAGCAACTAATCGATGCTTTCCGGCAATTGGATCAAAATAGTCATCTGGATGCTGCCGCTCAGACCAATATGTGTTCGAAAGATGCAGCAATAGTCATTTTCCGGGATCCCAATCTTCCCGCCCTGGACTTCCTAGACAGGATCACAGCTGAGATTCTTTTCGATGTAGGTCGGATGTTTGGAATACTACTTGACGGGTTTACATCACAGAAGAAGTAAAAATGTTTATCTAAACCCCTATAGCTTCTTAATTACTTTCCCTAGTGCCTCTTTAACTTCATTGTTTCTCACAGCCGCAACCAGCTCAATGATTGATTCGGGAAGAGTGCTTACCGGCTTACCGGTAGACAAGGCTAGATAATATATATGGGCGACTTTCTCCAAAAGCTCTGCATTGAGGATTGCCTTATCGAGATTCTTGCCCAGTGCTAATATTCCATGGTTCTGGATGATGTATGCGTTGGCATTATTGGATAATTTTCCTGCCACGTTATTAACAAGCTCTGAGCTTCCGGAAAGAGCGTAGGGAATTATCTCCACTATCTGTCCCAATGAAAAAGAGACTTCATCAAAAAGAGCTGGTATCGGTGTATTGATCAGGCCAAAGACGCTACCGTATATCTGATGAGTGTGCACGATAGCGTTGACATCGGGCCGCTTCCCGTAAATGATGCTGTGCATCCCCGATTCCACAGAAGGTTTCAACTTACCATTCCCCTCGATTACTGAAAGGTCAAAGCCAATAAGACAAATGTCTTCAGCGGAAAGCTGCTGATACTTAACCGATGACGGAGTGATGGCCATGGCCGTTTCATTTATTCTCACCGAGACGTTGCCTCCGCTACCCCTGTGCGATCCAAAATAACCTTGTTCTGAAAGCCAGAGACTCGCTTCCAGCACATCCTTCTTATAACTTTTGTATTTAGTCATGGGTAATAAATGATCTCCTTAAGTTATGGTTTTTGAGATTCTCTGATGTTGAGCCAAACTATATGTCTTACATCCAAATACACAATTAAAATTTCTTAAAATACCTGAAAATCTCTATAGCCGTTTTTAGTTTCGTAACCTTCTATATTGAAGGATAACCATTCAAATTAATTAAACAAATAATGACTTTATTTTATCATCAATTCTTTTTTTTAAAAATGCTAAAATTGAAAAATATTTGTTGACTTTATAATTTAACAAGATTAATTTAATCACATTAAATTAATGTTTATACCAGGTTCTTAATCATGTCAATTGAAAAACAAAGTTGTTGAGTAAATTTGTATTTGAAGCATTTTTTATAGTTGCTGATAACAGTGAAGTAGAAGTGGTCTTTGAGAGAATGCCCGTTTTTAAAAGGCCTAATAAAAATCTTGTAAATTAAGGAGGGAAAAATGAAGAGATTTTGGTTAGTTTTACTTTCACTGGGGCTGGTCATGGCCTTCGGTGCGTCGGCCTTCGCGGTCGATGTAAAGTTTAGCGGCTCATTTTACATGGCCGGAATGTATCAGGATAGAACCACTTTTTTGAAAGACAGTGGGTTTGACGGTCCCAGCACAGCTTTCTACTATCAGAGGCTGCGTGTCCAGACCGATTTTATCGTTTCTCCGGGTCTGAAGTTTATCACCCGCTTTGACGCGATGGAAAGAATCTGGGGCGGCCAGAGATCGGACCCGACTGTAGGGAGTTATGGTGAAATGGGAAGGCCATACCCGACAGACAGGCAATCGGCAGGAACCAGGGCAGAAAATGAAAATATTGCTTTCGACTGGGCATACATTGAGTATACCTCTCCGATTGGAATGTTTATGGTTGGTTATCAGGACGATGGCGCCTGGGGAACAGTTTTTGGAGACAGCTCCGTACCCCAAGGCATGATTACCTGGGTCGCGCAAATGAACGGATGGACGACCTTCCTGCAAATCATCAAGATTAATGATAATAGCAAAACAGCGATACATACTGCAGTTGTGGCGGACAACGATACCGACAAATATACAGGCGGTGTAGTTTATGAATGGAAAGATGGACAAGCCGGTTTGCTGGCTGTCTATTACCGCGATACGAGCACCAAACCTCCAGTAGGAGATGAGCAAACAGGGAATGTTTTCTCTTTGCAGCCCTACGCCATTGTTAAGATCGGTCCTGTTAAAATTCAGGCGGAAGTGGATTACGCCTGGGGTAATATAAAATCTGATAAATTAGGAGTTCTGGAGGATATAAGAGTAGATAATCTGGCTGCCTTTGTTGACGCCACCGCTGATTTGAAACAATTTTATTTCGGCGGCACCGCGGCTTACGTTGCCGGCAATGATTGGAGTAAACCCGATGTAATAAAAGGCGGTTTCCTTACCGGCGGTATGGATTGGAATCCTACCTTGCTTCTGTTTAACAATGAACGAACCTACTGGGCCGGTGCAATTCCCGGTAATCTACTAAGCAGTACTTCACTTAATTTCATTTCAGAGCAATTTGGTCTTAACGACACCGGTATGTACAATGCCTGGTTTTTTCAGGGTAGAGTCGGTGTCCGGCCGATCGATAAGCTAGATATTATGGCTTCTGTTTCCTATGCAATAGCCGATAGCAAAACCCTCCCTCAGGCGATGGACACTGTTTCCGATGTTTACGGCACTGAAATTGATCTCATCGCCACTTATAAGATCACCAATAACCTGAGTTATATGGCAGGAGTTGGTTACCTCTTCACCGGTGATTACTTTAAAGGCATTGATCCAAACGCCAGTGTTAGCAACAACTACATTCTCATCAACAAACTGACTCTGACTTTCTAAGAGCGCTGTTGTTTAACTGCCAGTTTAAATCCCCGGGATATCCCAAAGCCCGGGGATTTTTAGTGAGACCCAAGCTTCAGAAACGAAGTGTATAACCTGAAGGTCATATGAGGTCACGCGTTTTATATACGTTGAGGAAACCGACAACGACGCCAACAAGAATAGCGCTTTGATTTAGAAATGGAATTATTTTCTGTGATCAGTGGCAGCGTGAGAAATCTTAACCACTTTTTGCACTTTCTTCAGGGCGAGTTTATCCACATAATAGGCAGGCAATATTTTCATCATTTGATATTCAAATTTGTTGCCTGCCACAATGTAACGCAATTTTGGACTTATGGCAGTAAGGACTTGATATACTGTTTTAGCTACTTCTATAGGAGCCAATCCGGTCGTCTTCCCTTTCCGGATTGCATATTCACCAATCGCTTGGGCCTCCACAGCAAATAGCGAACCGGTATATTTGTTCAGGTATCTTTCTCCTTTATCCCAAATCGGAGTGGTGATCCGCCCGGGTTCAATAATAATGACTTTCACACCATAAGGGGTAATTTCTCGGCGGAGAGAATCGGAATAGCCCTCCAGAGCAAACTTACTGGAACAATACGGACCGAAAAATGGCGTGGCAAAGAATCCACTGTCGCTACTCATCATGACAATTCTACCTTTCGCTTTTAATAATAAAGGAAACACTGCCTGGGTAATCTGATGAACTCCAAAAAGGTTTACTTCAAACTGAGCGCGAAGATCTTCAACACTCACATCCATTAATGACCCCCCGTTACCGATTCCGGCATTGTTAACCAGGCCAAATAACCCGGCTGCTTTTTCTTCAATTACTTTTTTTACTCGTTTTATATCTTCAGTGTTAGTTACATCAAGTTTAACTGGAGTTACGTTTGGATTTTTTGCCAGACTTTCTAGTGCTTCTTGTTTTCGCGCCCCGGCAAAAACATGCATGCCCTTTGACGCAAGATATTGTGTGATAGCCAGTCCAATTCCTGTACTGGCACCTGTAACTAAAACAGATGGTGGATTATTCATCTTTTTTACCTCCGATATAAATAAGTTTTCATTTTGCCTGCGCACAAAAAATACAAACATTAATTTAATACTATTAATTTGATATGGTTAAATTGTAAAGTCAACAAATATTTTCCTCGCTAATTGCCTAATAATATTCATATTTGGATTGTTTCAACCTGCTCTTGAGGAAACATGGTTTTGGCGTAATTTTATTGGAGAGAATTCACCTGCCTGGTTTTAACTTGACATAAAGATATATTTATTTTGTATTAATCTTCACAAATTAATACTCTTTAATTGACGGGAGAAACATCATGAAAAAAACAATTATTTTGATTTTGTTCCTTTGTCTGGCCGGGTGCGCCGGAAGACAGAGTCCTGTACTTTATCCTAACGAACACATGAAAAGTGTCGGTGAGCCTAAGGCCCAAAGCGATATTGAGGAATGTTCGCACCTGGCGGATGCCTATGTTAAGGCAAATCCGGGGGCAAAAGTGGTTGGCGGCGTAATCGTGGGCGGTGCCGGTGGAACTATTGTCGGCGGGGCAGTAGGGGCGGTGACTGGCAACATCGGCAGGGGCGCGGCAATAGGCGGGGTAGCCGGTGCCACAAGCGGCATGGTACGCGGAATCTATAAAGCCTCCCAGCCAAGCCCTGTTTATAAGGCCTTTGTCAACCGCTGCCTGAGAGACAGAGGATACGAGCCTCTGGGCTGGGAATAGCAAATACCACTTCTAAATCAAAGCACTATCTTTGTTGGTCCCGCTTTTAGCGGGATCGGCTTCCTCAATCACGCTATGGCGTGACCTGCGTTGCCTCCTCCTTGACGCCTCGATATCATCTTTGATTTAGAATTGGTATTACAATACTGCTGAATGTATTAACACCAATGAGCTACTTTAAAAACAATCCTTTTAAAAACTCCAGAACTTTCGTCTTTACCTGGTCGGATTCTTTTCCCCGCAATATACCGTGGTGTGCGGCATTTATTTGAACAAGTTGTTTGTTCTCCGAGCCTAACTTGGAAAAGATTTCCAGCCCGCTTACCGGATTAACAACAGGATCATCCGAACCCTGCATAACAAGTGTTGGCGCTTTTATATCCGCAAGCCGGCCTTTAACAACTTTCATCAGCTTTTCCAGTTCGTAAACGCCGCGCACGGGATTGCGCGAATAATTTATGGTTGGATTCTCCGGATCATTGCTGATGAATTCCATTTTGCCCCTGTTCGCGTTTATTTTTGAAAGAAATTTATTCCAGACAACAACAATCGACGAAAATTTGGATGATGAATCCTGCAGCTTGACGGGACCGTTGATCGATATAATTCCCGCAAATTTGCCCGGCTTATTCGCCGCCTGCAACAAAGCTATTCCCGCGCCGGTGGAAAAGCCACAAATGGCGAATGTCTTCGTCGAATTTTTCATAACGATATAAGCCCTGCCCACGGAATGATACCATTTTTCCCAAGTTTGGTCTGCCAGATCTTCAGGGGCAGTACCGTGACCACGCAGTCTGGCGCCGTAAACAGTGTAACCATTTTTGTAGAGATAATCTGCCAGAGGCCGAATCTCTTCAGGCGCAGCCATATATCCGTGTACCAGAATCACACCCTGATTACGCAGAAGACGCCGAAGAAAAAATGGCGCGCCAATATTCTTGGGTTTGCTCTCGCCTTGAATATAATACTTATCATACTCTTGTTCGAAGAGCTGCTTATCCAGCTCCAGAAATTGATTTTTAATCTTTTGCCGGATAAATCCGCCTGGAAAAACCATCAGGTGATCCATTCCGGTGGTAAGGCTCTGGAGCGGTTCTATCTCATTTCTCAGAACTTCAATGAAATTGTCTATTCGGATAGTTTGGAACTGATAATTTTTGCTGAATAGCTCAACATTTTTTGTGATGATACCGTCTTTCATTGTTATGAGATTATCGGACACTGCTGTCTTGATGAAGTTTTCATATTTATCATGATAATCATCAGTAAGAAGATTGTACTGCTTCTGGTCCAGCGATGTATGATAGTTGGTTAAGCCTGTTCTGAGTAATTGATCGATTGCCAGAAAAATGCGGTTTTTGAAGTCGCTTTCACTGAAACCGTTTTTCCGGTATTTTGTCATTATATAAGAAGCCAGGTGATCATAATTAACGGTCGTCATATCATATATGGCGCGCATGTAATCATACATCATGTCCACATACAGCTTTTTGAAGGGGCTAATCTCTTTTAACTCTGCAGGATAAAGATAAAGGTTTTCATTATTTATCATCTCACTCAGCCCGGAGGCACCTGTGAGATAGTTTTTTACTGATATAGGTTTACCGAAATTAATATCGATATCAACGCCGTCCATAACCATGGAACCCTCGACTTCCATTTCCTCTTTCATCCGCAGTGATACATCATGGACATATTTGTTGACGAGCTTGCTTATGGCATTATCCCTGGCCCTTACCGGATAATAAGTGATGTTGACCGGAACGATATATGTTTCCTTCTCGATAACCCGGTCTACATCCGCAGAATTAAAACCGAAATAAGCCGCCATCCGGGCGATGGATGCGTAATCTTTGCGGTCGCGGAATACCCGCAACTTTTCCCGGATAAACTGAGACCGCAGAGCTATGCGTCCCGCGCCAGTGTGCGGCGGGCGTCTGCCGGAAACATTATAAACCAGATATTTGCCTTTCTCGATTATCTTCTTATCCTTGATCATCTGACCTTCCGGAAAAATAATTACCGGATGGCTGTCGGTAAGAAGAGCGTTGATCAGAATTGAATCCCTGTTGGGGTCTGCTGTGGAAACCGCGCCACACCTGTTCATTATTTCGCCTAATTTCCCCACAAAGAAGGAACTGTCCGCCAGAGAGATCGGGTATTTCTTGATATATTTTCTGATGACATACGGCATCATGATAGTTTCCATGCGAGTAAAGTGATTGATAACATAGAGGACCGGCTGATCCGGCACATCCTTGTTTCCATGCAAACGTATGTCTGTACCCGATGCTTTAAATATCACATCGAGTGTAACACTGATCGTTTCAATCATGGCATTGGAAATATTCATCTTATTCTGCCCTTATTCCAATTTTTTAATCGAAGCACTATCTATGATTCAAAATGGAATCACTGAATAACAGTAACAACTCTTTTCAATATGTCCGGGGTATTGGTAAAAATCCCGCTGATGCCCATCTTGATCAATCGTTTCATATTGTTTTCGTCATTTACAGTGTAAATATTTAACGGAATATTATTTAATTTAAGATTGGAAAGCCACTTAGAGTTTAGCTCATTTTGAGAACAATTGAAAGCATCGGCCCCGAGTGATTCAATTATATCTGAAGGCAGTTTTGAATCATAGTGTCCTTTTTCAAACAATACGGCGACAGCGACGCTGCTGTCGATCTGCCTTAGATGTTTAATAGCGCGCGGATCAAAACTGGAAAATACAATATGCTCGTGCATTCCGCTTTGCTCCGCAATTTTCAGACTCTTTTCCTCAATCCCTCCTGCGACCGCGTCAGTAACCGATTCGTTTTTAATTTCAATATTGACCGCGATTTTATCCCGGCAAAGACTTAAAACCTCCGCCAGCGTGGGTATTTTTACTGCCTGATACTTTTTGTCAAACCAGCTTCCGGCATCCAGCGCCTTGAGTTCAATCAGCGTATGGTCGGCAACCCTGTCTTTGCCGTTTGTACAGCGCGTGATTTTTTCATCGTGAAATACGACAACTGCTCCGTCTTTGGTGAGCTGAACATCCAGCTCTACCATATCCGCACCCATTGAGATTGCGCCCTGAAATGACGCAATAGTATTTTCCGGATAATACGCGGAAGCGCCGCGATGGGCTATTACCGTAAAATTGTCGCTTTCGGTATGGTTGTATTTGAATAAGTGGTATGGCCTGCTCATTATTACATCTACTCCCCTTTTAATACCCTTTCGCTTTGAAGATGCCACCTGCAAGGTGGTAACTTACAAGCAAAATAATATTATCAGCCATTTAGTCTTTTGTTGAACTCTTCAATAGTAAAGCTATACTCCTGTGTACCATAGCACTCTACAGCAAATGAAGCGCATACACTGCCCATTCTGGCACATTGCAAAATATCCTTGCCGCGCACCAGACCACTGATCAGACCGCCCCGGTAAGAATCACCGGCGCCTGTCGGGTCTTCAACCCGGCTTGGCTTAACAACCGGAATTTTTATTTCAGCATCAACCATTGATATCTGCGAACCATACTCCCCCAGGGTGGTAATAATAGTGCTGGCCCGTCCCAGCAATTCTTTTTTGGTTAAGCTGGTCTTGTGCATGATCAGTTCCAACTCATAATCATTGGCAATCAGAAGCCGGCAACCATCAATGGATCGGATCAGCTCTTGGGCATCCCACATGGGCAGAGATTGCCCGGGATCAAAGACATACTCGATTCCTTTATCCTTACAGAGGCGCGGATAGTTAGCCATATCTTCAAAATTACCTGGTGATACAATTATGATAGTCTGCCCGGGATCGAGTTTGCTGAAATCCAGAGAAGATGGATATTTCATCGCGCCGGGGTTGAATCCGGTGATCTGGTTATCCGCCTGATCGGTTGTTATGTAAGCACCCGCGGTAAATTCTTCCTCGATAATCCTGATAGCTTCTGTACTGATTCTATTTTTCGAAAGCCACTTAAAATACTTATCATAATCATGGCCAATGGTAGCTGAGATAACAGGCTTTTCGCCCATCAAGGTAAGCGCGTAGGCAATATTGCCTGCCGTTCCTCCGAATTTTTCCTTCATTCCGCTGACCTGAAAACAGACGTTCAGAACATGAATCTTCTCCGGCAAAATATGGTCCGAAAATTTTCCCGGGAAATCCATAATCCTGTCATAGGCAAGTGATCCGGAAACAATGATATTCATAAGCGATATTCTTCTCTCAAATTAATTTTAAACCATCATTCGCGATAAAGCAGATCATCCGTATTTTACTTATTTCAATGGACGCAAATGGATGATTTTCTTTGGCGGAAATATATCCGGTTAAAGGTTATTTGTCAAATGTCCGGTGACTAAACCCATCTCATCTCGTGCGGTCATATTCTGGGAAGACAACTTATAATTCTTGTGCTATAAATAATTGGTATTGTAATGTCTTCAAGTTTATTAAGCGTTTGCTGATCAAACAATTACTATAGGAGAAATCATGAAGATGGAAAGAAAGCCCCAAACCGGCCCCATGAAGGGAGTTCGCATTCTTGATCTCACCAGACTCTATCCCGGCCCACTGGGAACAATGATTCTGGCTGATATGGGTGCCGAAGTAATCAAGATCGAAGACATAAAAGCTCCGGACTATATGCGCATCTATCCTCCTTATATAGAATCAGAGTCCGCAGGATTCCTGGCAGTCAACCGATCCAAACGCAGCCTCGCCCTTAATCTTAAAGTTAAAAAAGGCGTGGATATTTTTTTCTCACTACTGAAAACAGCGGATATTGTTGTTGAGCAGTTCAGACCGGGAGTTCTCGATGCACTGGGACTTGGCTATGATGCCGCCCGCAAAATCAAAGCTGATATTATCTATGTATCCATAACCGGATACGGACAGAACGGACCATATTCTCAGGATGCCGGACACGATATCAATTACATCGGCTACGCCGGAATCCTTTCGGCAACGGGCTCATCAAAAACAGGTCCTATTCTCCCCGGCCCGCAACTGGCGGATGTGGCGGGAGGCGCATATATGGCAATTATTGCCTGTCTTTCCGCCCTCTGGTCAAGAGAAAAGACAGGACAGGGACAAAGGGTTGATGTTTCCATGCTTGATGCTGTGCTGCCGCTAATGACTCTGCAGATGGCGCATTACCAGGCTACTAAAACGACATTCGCGCCGGGAGAACCACCCCTCTCCGGCGGATTGGCCTGTTATGGAGCATACCTGTGTGCCGACGGGAAATATGTAGCGTTGGGTATTCTGGAAGCCAAGTTCTGGAAAACTTTTTGCAATATGGTTGGGCATCCCGAATGGATAGAAGGCCAGCTCGTTATGGGAGAAGAAACGGAAATACTACGGGCGAAAATTGCCACTCTTTTCCGGACAAAGACACGGGATGAATGGATTGAGGTGGCGTCAGGCCATGATGTCTGCCTCACACCTGTCTTGGATATAGCGGAAATCGAAACAGACCCGCAAATACAGGCAAGGCAGATGGTTTACGAGCAAGCACATCCTGTATGCGGAAAGGTCAAGGGTATTGGCGTCCCCCTGAAATTCTCTCAAACCAAGGCACAGCCAGCCTGGCCTTCGCCTTCTCTGGGAGAAGATACCGAGTCCATTTTGAAAGAAATCGGTTACAAACCCCAAGAGATCGAAACTCTCCGAAAAGAAGGCGTGATTCTTATTGCTGAGTAATTAATTAAGATGTGGTCTCCTATGCATAGAGAATCGCCTTGCGCGCCGCGGCAATCTTTATTCGCTGGCCATTAATCAATATGCACTGTGGTCATGCAATATCCCATCACCCCCCCCCCTTGCGCCCTCAGCGGCAAGTCGCAAAGCAATGGCGCTGCCAATACCATTTCCTCCGCCCGTTACAATAGCTATCTTGTCTTTAATTTTCAGATCCATATTTTCCCCTTCCCCAAGATTTTAAAAGATGATTTCACGCTTTATACTTCCCGATCTTCCAAACGCCTTTTTCCCGAAAAGCAGGAATCGTCTGCCGGCGGGCAGCGTTCAGCAATGCGTTAATTGATTTTTTGTGAAGCTTGGCAAAATCCGCAAGCGCGATAATTTTATCACCCTGCAAATAGGCAATTCTTTTATGAAGCGATTCTGTCAACGCCAGAGTGACAATCTTCTCCATCACCTTAGTCTTTTTTAAATCCTTATATTCACCGAAGGCTTGATAATAAGTTTGCTTCTCTTTGTCTCTAATAATGACATTAGGAAATCCAAAACACCCAAGCTGATAATTAATGATCACACGACCCATTCTGCCGTTGCCGTCGCAAAATGGATGGATCGTTTCAAAATCCAGATGGAATTTGGCAATCTTGTCGGTAAAGTAAAAGGATTGATCAGCGGAATACTCTAAAATAATCGATTCGATCATTCTTCCTACATGTTCCGGTGCTGGTGCGATATGTGTACCAACACGCACATACTCACCCTTTTTGCGGAAGCGCCCTGCAATAGCATCATTGGTATTTTCCATAAGTATTTTGTGAAGAAGCAGAATCACTTCTATGGCAAGCACCGGTTTAACAGATTTACTCCTGATGTATTCCAGCACACGTGCAAGATTCTTGGCCTCAAACACTTCGCGCACTGATACATTGCGGGAAATATCCATCTCCAGCAAAATGCTCTCCGTCTCTTTGAGTGTCAGAGTAGAATTCTCGATGGCATTGGAATTGAAAACACTTTCCGAAAGCTCGGCTTCATCAATCAGCTTCGGCAAAGAATCCTTGCCCTTGCGCAGCTGATCGTATTTAATCTTGAGAACTTTAATATAATTTTTTATTGTGTTTGTAGTTGCCATGGTCAGAACTATATCAGATTAACGGTCTTTTGTCAATTATTCGTTAATTTAACAGAAATATAGCTTCAGTTAACGTATTTTTATAAAATATTCGTTAATATACCGATAAAAATGGACTCAATTAACGGTTTTCTAATTCAAGTCCTGCCTTGCGCTATGCCAATAATTGCACAATAGTCGTGACATTTTTTATGAGAAATTAACGCTTTTAATATTTTATTTAGTCCGTCATTGCCTCCATCCTCGCCATTCCGGCGCAAGCATACGCCGGGTAAACATCCAACCGGAATCCAGAAAATTAAAATAATTAAATAGAACGTCCCCGTTTATTCTACAAGATAATTTATTTAAGATTCTTTACCCTCTTACATATAGAAGTCAATTTTCTTGACAACCAGTGTCATTTTCATATAATTGTGTAACTAAATATGAATCAGCGTTTTACAGATTTAATCCTTGCCGCCATTAAGCAGAGGATTTCCGATTTACACATCACGGGAGGCTTTCCCTTAATTTTCCGCAAGGACGGCATCATCCATTTTGATAAAAACGTCAGATGGTCGGCCACCGAAATAGACGTGATGGTCAAGGATATGTTGAGCGACAGGCAACTGCAAATGCTCAGCAAAAGATGGTCTGTTGATTATGCCATGTCTTTTAATCAAGTTCGGGTGCGCATCAACACCTTTTATACAACAAGAGGCCTAAGCATGGCTATAAGGCTTTTGCCTGAAACTATCCCCGACCTCAATTCACTCAACCTGCATCCATCTCTCAACAAGATTAGCGAGCTGCAATCCGGGCTGGTTCTTATCTGCGGCAGCACCGGTTCGGGCAAATCAACGACAATCGCGGCCATTATCGAAGAGATCAATCGCACCAGGCCGGTTCACATTATAACAATCGAAGATCCCATTGAATACAGGTTTCGTCCCAAGAAAGCTTTTATCGAACAGCGCGAAGTTGGTGTTCACGTGCCGTCATTCAATCAGGGACTGCTCGATGCCCTGCGTGAAAATCCCGATGTAATCTTAGTGGGAGAATTAAGAGAACCGGATACCATTCGGCTCACCCTCACCGCCGCCGAATCCGGACATCTTGTGTTTGCCACCCTGCACGCCACAGATGCGGAGGATGCCATTTACCGCATCAATAACTGTGTCTCCGGTGAAAATCAGGAAGTAATTCGTTATCAGTTCGCCTCGTCACTTTCGTGGCTGATTGTCCAGCAACTGACCTATATTGAAAAAGCCGGTTTCCGCGTGCCGATACTCTCCATCCTGAGAGCAACACCTTCCGTTCAGAGCAATATCCGCGAAAACAAGCTGGCGCAACTGGAATCAACCATGCTGATAAGCAAGAATGATGGCATGTTCACGATGAGTATGTATCAGCAGGATTTCATCAGTAAACAATCTCTCTTTATCCATCCCTACAAAAGCTTCGGCATGGGAAAGGATGCAAGCAGTAAAGAACTTGATTTCGTTTCCACTCTCATTGATCCCAACGCCGTGCAGGATGTAGTGTACATAGCATCGGTGGATGATGCTTTCAAAACCGATGCCGAGCCTGACCTTACTATTAAAGACGAAGACAAACAGCAGTATGTCATCCTCAACGAAGAAGACATGGAACTAAAAGATATTATCGCCCAATACGATCAGCCAGACGATGGAAAATCAGGTAAGAACCAGAAGAAGCCACGGGTATAATACCCTCCGCTTTGCGGGATAATTCGACCTGCAAGCTTCAGTGCACTCTGTTTCTGAAGCTTGGGTCTCATTACAACTTACCAATTCCGACTTATGACCTCGTGTGACCTTCAGGTTATTAGGTTATACGCTTCGCCCCGGATTCGACACCAGGTATTTACTCTTCACGCATTACGCTTCACGATTTTCACTATTCCCGAATTTGCTTTTCTCTATACCTTTGAATATTTTATCAAAGATAAAAGATATCTTGATTTAAACTGATTGCTTGCCAATATCTGTTTTACGGGAGGGAGTTTAAGAATAACACCAAGCACTGCCGCCATAGCCCGATGGCTTAATAGTATCTGATTATCAAACAGGAGATTCTGAAACTTTCCGCGCTCAATTGCCATTAGTACAATTCTATGAATTGAATTTGCCGGTGTAATAACCCGCACTCCACGGGATTTCAATTTGAGGGCATCAACATTGCATCCTTTTAGGCATACTCCGCAACCAAGACATTGATCATAATCTCGCTTTGCTTTCTTTTTTTCGGGTTTATGCGGATCACTGGCGGTTACAAGCGTCATGGCTTCTACCGGACAAAGAGATACACATTTTCCGCAGCCGTTACATTTTTCTTCAATTATTTCCGGAATAAAATTAGTTGTGTGAACTGGGTTTAAGAAACCAAACTTTCTGGCAGCAATCAATGCTTCGCAACAACAGCCACAGCAATTGCAGATAAAACTTACCTTGTCCTGAACATTTTCTCCAAACTGGACAAGGTTATAATCATGAGCCTTATTTAGTAAATCCAGCCCCTCCGCTACATCGACTTCTCTGGCAATACCATGACGAATTAATGATTCAGCAGGACCATTGAAAGTCATGCAAATATCCATTGGCGCGCCGCAATTTTTGCCAACATGTTCCATCTTGTGCCGACAATAGCAAACGCCAATACCTATTTGTGAAGCTGTTTTTACAACTTCTGATGCTTTTTCGTAGTCGAGGACATGGAGAGCATTTTCGTTGGTCAGGACACCTTCGTTTACAAAAACTCTTCCCAACTGAGTTTCCCCTTCAAGGAACAGATTTTTTATGAAATCCTCTTCAACATTCAGGTACTGGTAAAATAGTTCTGCCAATACTTTTTGATCGATATCTTTTCTGTACCGCATCATGGAGAATTCAAAAAATCCCGCCATTGGAGGAGAAAGAATATAGGTGGTGTTCCCATCTCCCTCGTAATCAAGTAGAATTCCGCGGTCAGCAAGATCGTTCAAAATAATCCTGGCATCACCAAGATTAAGCTTCCATATTGCGGCTGCTTTCTTATCAGTAAAAGGTTTAATGGGAAGGAGAGAAACAAGTTGGGCTTCCCTTTCAGAAAAAAGAACTTTGAGGATTTTAAATAGCAACTCTGTGGGTGGAGCACCCTGCGGAAATCTGTTTAATCTCTGAGCCAGACTATTGTAACTGTTGGCCTTGATAGTATTATGATGTGCCATTTAATACTCATTTATTTTGTTATTCATAAAATATAGATGTTATATTGTCTTATTTTAACACTGCTAGCAAATTTGTAATCATCATCATTAAGGTTGATTAAGGAAAGCCCTATCCCATTTGTCATTCCGGTCTTGGAACCTCGCGTGACCTCGCGCCACCTTCAGGTGGTCAGGTTGTTAGTTTACGAAGGCCGGAATCCAGAAAATTAGAATAATTAAAAACAACCGTCGCCGATTGTTTCATTGCCTCCCTCAATCGATGGTTGCGACGAATACCACCGACCTGGGAACCTTGTAGGAAGATAGGTATATCCGGCAATGTTGGGTGATTTCTTTTTCATCTGTCTCGTCGCCGGGTTTTTTTACGATTAGAGCTTTGACAATCTCTCCCCGCAGAAGGTCTTTTTCACCGACGACTTTAGACGTGACAACTGCGGGGTGCATATCCAGGATTAATTCCACCTCTTTGGGGTAAACATTAAAACCGCTGGTAATGATCATTCGTTTCTTCAGGCCGACCAGGAAAACGTATCCATCCGCATCCATGTAGGCAAGATCGCCCGTGTGAAGCCAACCGTTACGTATAACCTCAGCTGTCGCCGCTTCATCCTTGTAGTAACCCTGCATAACGACATTTCCTTTGACGACCAATTCTCCAGCCACTCCCGCTGCCACTTCACAACCGGCATCATCAATAACCTTCGCCTCAACGCCCGGCAGGACTGTTCCTATAGATCCGGGTTTCTGCACCAGATTGGGCATGGTGAATATACAGCAGGGAGATGTTTCCGTCAGCCCGTACCCTTCGAGCACCTTAATCCCAAAATGTTTTTCAAACTCGGAAAATAGTTCCGGCGGCATGGCCGATCCGCCTGTGATGCCAAGGCGCAGGGAGCTAAGGTTGTAATCCTTGAGTTTATCGTGAAACACCATTCCCATAAAGAGGCGGGGAACGGCGCAGATATAAGTCACCTTTTCATTCTGAATCGTCGCGAAGATGCTATCCATAGTGAAGCGATCCATCATCACTACTGAAGCCCCCAAACAGATGGGACACAGCATGTTGACGGCGGCGCCGAAGGAATGGAAGAGGGGGATAACGGCCAGGCATCGATCGTCTTGAGTGCCGTTGCAGATTGTGCGGAGCAGAACCGCCTGGGTTTTGAGGTTATTATGAGTTAAAACAGCGCCAAGGGGTTTTCCCGTGAGACCCGATGTATAGATCATAACTGCCGGATCATCCCCCTTAAGCTTGGGGAAGTCCACAGTCACAGATCCGCTACGGATGATTTCATCGAAAGGTGATCCGGGACTCAAACCATTGGTAGTGATCAGGTGTTGGCAAAGGGGGAGCGTCTCTTTGATGACCTGGAATCTCTTCGCTAGGTTCTCTGTAGTGATAAAGACTTTGGCATCGCTATTCTCAATGAGATGCTGGAGTTCATAGGAGGTGGACATGACGTTCAGGGTTACGGCGATGGCTCCGAGCCTTAAAGCGGCAAAGTAGGAAATGATAAACTCCGGACAGTTGGAAAGCATGATGGCAACTTTATCACCTTTCTGAATGCCGAGCCCTTTTAAGTGATGGGCAAGGGCATCTACAAACTGGTTCAGATTTTTATAGGATATCCGCTTGCCATCATAAATAATAGCCGGGTTTTCCGGATAGCACTCGGCAGTTTCCTGAAGCATCCTTTCCATATTCATCTCGTCCTGATATACCCCCTCCGATATTTTCATTGAATAAGATATTGCTTTCGAGCGGGCGAAGTATACGGTAAATCACCCGTTGAAGATTGGATCGCCAGAACTAGTACTGCCGTGAGAAATTTTCATCTGAAGGTGGCAAACAAATAGGCAGGTTGTTACACCTGCCTATTTTGAAAAAACACTTACATGTGTTTAGCCTATTCGATATTGGCACTAACAACAGATGCCATTTGCATCATATCGATAGTCTGACCTTCTTTTAACTGTGTAAGATCAGTTAATTTGCCAGTCTTACTGGTAGTTTTGGTGTTGTTAAATATTTTAATTAATTTAGCATCAGCCACAATATTCTTGCCAGCATTTTCTGGTTTACCATTGACTGTTTTGGTTTGTAGTTTGTTTGCCTTGATGTAATCCCACAACTTTTTGGTTATCTCAGTACGAGGAAGTGCGCTAGCACCTAAGAATGCCGCCAAGTCCGCTTTTAATTTTACCGGTTTATTCAATCCTTTTTCTTCTGCCATGTTATGCCTCCGTTCTTTAAATTGTCTTAGTATTTTTTTGATCAGACATTGCTTCTGATAGAAGGGAGTATATGAAGACCTGTTTTATGTCAATGAAATATTGATCACAGAATATGGAGTGCGTTGCCGATGAACGAGAATGGGCAGTAATTCTTAGAGTAATATTTTTTCAAAACTGCTTAATTGTAGATGTTATGTACAAATATTTTCTCAAAAAAAGGGTATATTTAAGATTATATTAGTCCATAACATCTATGAGTGTTCAACTTTCGATATGGAGCCGAAGTGGGGATTACCATTTGAACTGTTCTTGAGACTATAACTTAGAACAAATCCTGTCTTTTCCGTTCTTTTTTCCCTGGTACATGAGCTGGTCAACCCGGCGAACGAAGGCCTTTATGTCTTCCTGCGGCTTGTACTGCGCAAGCCCGATGCTCACCGTCAAATGGACTTCCTGATCCGGCGTCGGAGAAAAAATTTCCTTCTTGAATTCCGTCCGGATTCTTTCCGCTGTAACAACGCCATCCGCGCTTGTTGTCATGGGCAGGAGGATGGTGAATTCTTCGCCGCCATAACGATAAGCAAAATCTGTTTCGCGCAGGCATCTTTTGACCACTTGGCCAAATCGCTGTAAGACCTGGTCTCCCTCGATATGACCGTAAGCGTCGTTGAAGTCCTTGAAATTGTCGAGATCAAGCATAAGGAGGGTTAAAGGCTGTTCATAGCGGGCTAGTCGATCAATTTCCATTTTAAGCTGAAAGTAAAAATGTCTGGAATTATAAAGCTGGGTGAGGTCATCGATAATACTCAGTTCGTGGTATCTTTCTTCGCTTTCTCTCAACTCCTTTTCCAGCCGCATGCGCTCGGTAATGTCACGGGACACCGCCTGAAAGCCTGTAACTTTACCATCTTCCACAATCAACTGAGTATTTTGCCCCAACCAAACCTCACGGCCATCCTTCGTAATAACGGGAAATTCTGAATATGTATTTTGAAGCACCTTTACGAACTGACGACCGAAGAACTTAATGGCTTCGTCACGCATGTCCGGGCGGATCAATGTCGGATAATGCTTTCCAATAAGCTCCTCTTCTCCGTATCCTGTAAGACGCAGCGTCACCGGATTGACAAAGGTGAAACATCCAGTGTCATCCGTCCTGAAGACTATATCACTCGCATTTTCCACCAACTTCCGATACCGCTCCTCGCTCTCCCGCAGCGCCTCCGCCGCTTGCTTGCGGTCGGTGATTTCCTGTTCAAGCGCCAGATTAATGATCTGATAATCCGCCGTTCGCTTTTCCACACGCTCTTCCAGTTGTTGATTGACCTTTTTAACCTTTTCCTGCTCAATCTTCAACCGTTGCCTCAGGAAATAATCATGCCGGGCATAGAATTCGATGGAATAACAGGCCAGCATTCCAATGATGTTTGCGCCGATGAAAAAAAAGCTGTTGTTGAGCAGAATGGTATGGGATGTCGGACTGATCCAGATGGCCGCGATTTCGTACAATATCACCTGCACCCATCCGGCGAGTGATGCCCAGGTGAACAAGATGCGGATGAAGGTGTAGCCCCACATCAAAACAAGCAGCAGGCCGGCATTATGGAAATAATTGACCGGCGGCGGGGCAATAACGATCATGTAAATAATGCCCCCGCCAGCCAGAATGAAGACGCACGCCAAGAGAGGCTGCATACACCGTTCAAAAGACTTTAAAAACGATGCCAGTAAAGTCGCAAAAAGCACGGGACAGACGATACCAAAACGGATAAGCCATATGGTGTATTTTTGTTCCGGCATGAGTACCACATCCAGGATACCGAAAGATGCGTAAAATAGCGCTCCCAGAACCAGGGATATGCGGATGGGGAGAAGTGACACCCGATAGTAATTACTCAGAAAGGGCGCTTCGAGTTTCGACAAGTTTCCGGCAAATTTCAGCGTTAGTAAATTCAGTTTCATGGTGTACCTAATGATCTATGAATAATTGCCCGATTTATTTTTTATGAATCGAGTAGTCCAGTTTCTTCGGGTACTATTAGGTTGAGGTTTGTTTTCTCCTTTAACCGCCACGATTTTTTTAGCGGTGCCACAGTATTTCAACTATATATCCATTGGCTCCCATTGGCTCCGTACGGTTACAAAATTGAGCGTAACAATTTTTTTATTTATATCATCATTTGCAGGAAATAACATCATTCATTATGGACTGAAATCCTGAGTCTTTGCCAAGGTTAATGAATTGTGGACTTCAGGAAGAAGCGCATGCTGAAAACACCTGCAAAGCAATGATTTTCAATTTGGAATTGAGGTGAGAATTGCCATTTATAATAAGGTTTAGAGTCCCCCTACTAAATCAACTGCAGAGTCCCTTGCTTTTAGCAATTTCTAAATATTTGCAGTTTCCCATTGCACACACCTTTTGCAAATCAAGGCACCCAAGCTTGTTGTCGCCCTGCACTAAATAAGCACCACCCCGGTTGTTGTAGGCATCGGCATCATCCGGCTTCAGGCTGATGGCTTTATTATAGTCCTCAATGGCACGCTGCTTCTGGCCAAGGGTAGAGTATGCAAACCCCCGGTTGTTGTAGGCATCGGCATCATCCGGCTTCAGGCGAATGGCTTTATTATAGTCCTCAATGGCACGCTGATACTGGCCAAGGTAGAAGTAAGCATTCCCCCGGTTGTAGTAGGCCAAGGCATCATCCGACTTCAGGCGGATGGCTTTATTATGGTCCTCAATGGCTCGCTGATACTGACCAAGTTTAGCGTAAGCACTCCCCCGGTTGTTGTAGGCCAAGGCTAAATCCGGCTTCAGGCGGATGGCTTCGTCATAATCTTCGATGGCACGCTGATGCTGGCCAAGGTCATCGTAGGCGTTCCCCCGGACACCATAGGCCTCAGCATAATCCGGCTTTAGTTTAATAGCATTGTTCAAATATTCGATAGCCTTTTTCGGGTCGGTATATTTGTACCCATCCCATAATGCGTTGGACTTATTAACCCAATACTCCTCCGTTTCGTTCATTTCCGAGCAGGAGCAAAGAAAGGTTAAGAAAAGAAAACTGAAAATGATGATTTTGCGCATAACGCCTCCATTTATATGATTATATTGTTACCATAATTATTAAGTAAACAACATTAATGGTTACAGATTGAAGTCCTGCATTTTTGTCAAGGTCGACTATTTGTGTAGTACAGGAAGTTGTCAATAAAAAAAGTCCCTTTAAAAATTTCAAGATCGCCATCCGCCTTAATCGCTGTCTACACCTACAAACAAATGACCTGCAAAGGCTTTGTTTCTGCAAATTACAGTTGTTGTGCTAATATGGGCTTGTTCAATAACTGCCCGTTCATCGCGGCGATTTTTGTTCTGGCTTCATCGCTTAAGAAATTCCATAGACCTATTTGCTTAAGCGTCTCAACTTTGGGAATACCGTTATTGCCCCAACCGCGCTCCGCGTAATACACACCGATCAATTTTCTCAATTCTTCTTTTCTATGCTTCATCAGGATTTCCCGCTTTTCGGCGGTTTTTATTTTTCGAATCTCCGTAAACGGCTTACTCAGAATAGTGCTTAGTTGCTGATCGTTATAATCTTTTTCTGTTTCATAAAGGCGATCTTCCGTGGGACCAATCGCCCTGTCCGGAATCCAGTCATGTCGGCCTGTTGCCTTCTCATACACCAGAATATTCATTACCCGCTGCAAATTGATATCCCGGTCTGTCTGCTCGAATATCTTCTCCCAGGTCATATTGGTACCCAGCATTCCGTTATAGAAATCCGCGTAGATTTCCTGAGATGCGGGATTGATGTAGATATCCGTATTTTTGCGATTGCCGGAATCGGGATTGAACACATCCACCCACGGCAGCTTGCACAAACCGAGATTGTCATTGCCCAAACGCACGCGCGGATAAGTGATTAAAGCTTTGGCCCGATCCTGAAAGTTTGTAAACGCTCCCAACAAGTCCACCTTAATGAGCCAGGCCGCTGCATGATGCGCGCCGATGTCGCTCGCGGCCGCGTAAGAGGCCTGCATGGACAATGACCGGTGCGTTCGGTAAAGAGAAAACGGCAGCCCCTTAGTGTGCATGGCAAACTGCTCGATTTCCCTTCTGGAATTGGGTTTGCCGGTTCTTGCCACATATTTAGCGGCGATCCAATCGATGAGTTCAATCATGCCAACGCCTGTTACTTTTGCTAACTTAGTTCCCTGGCGGGCAATCTGGTGGATAAAAGATAATGCTGCCTGCTCATCACCCCAGGTAAGCGCAAAGCCATCGGTATCTTTCTTTACAAGGTACTCGCGCTGATAGCATTCCATCAGAAAGGCCATAATCACAGCTGTGGTAATTGTATCGATGCCGTAATTGTCGCAATGCCAGTTGGCTTCCATGATAAATTCGGGGCTCCACATGCCCAGGTTGGAGCCAAAACCGGCGGCTGTTTCATACTCGGGGCCATCCACCCATACCTTTTGGCCTTTATGCTCACCGGATGCCAGCGTTACCCAGCCCCCTTTGGTGCATCTCAGATTACAGCCGGGAAAGCACCCATCCATGCCCCGGTGATCAAAAAGGCGCTCGGCATATGTTTTCCCGCAGATTTGTTCTGCCTGCGGGTGAGACCCGTACTGATAATTGTTCACGGGCAGCGATTGGTAGTCTTCCTTATTCATAAAAGAGATCAGACCGGCTGAGCCCTTACGGTACATCTTGAGGGATTGGGGATCGACCTCCTTGACTATCTTGTGGAGTTTTGTTCCTGCTTGTTTCACCTTCTCCCAATCCGCCGCTCCATAAGGATTTTCTCCGTGAGGATAACCTGCCAATACAACGATTGCCCGAATATTCTTGTGCATCATGACAGTGCCCAGGCCGGTGCGACCGGCCTGCTTTGTCCGAAATAAACCTTTTGCCCCATCCACAGGTTTTGCAGCATCATAATAATGGCTGTTGATGCAGCCATAGGTGGTATTAGCCGCGCCGATTCCTGTGGTCAAAAAAACGATATCTTTCTTTTCATGACCCGCCTTAACGAACTGATCAACAATGGCTTTTTCCAAATTGAAGACCTGATCCATTGCCGGGGCTTTGGTTATGGATATCTCATTTATAAAACCATCGATCACAAGCATAGTATTTTTTTTGGCAATGCCTATTATCTCCAGGGCATCAAAGCCCGCGTATTTCAGGTATGCGCCGAAATGGCCGCCAAAATTGGAGACACCCGGAATGTGTGTCAGAGGTGATAATGAAATGGCCATGCATTTGCTGGTTCCTGGAAATTGCGGAATGCCGCCCAGCGGCCCCGGCGCAAAAATCAGTGGATTTTCCGCATCGCTGGCGTTTGTTTTGGCATTGACTTTTTTATGCAGCAGATAGAGACCCAATCCCCGTCCGCCAATGAAAAAATCCCGAATCTGCGGGTCAAGCGGCTCTGGATTAATTTTTCCAGTTCCTAAATCGATGGTCAGAATCTGGTTGGCATAACCATGGCTAAGCGGCGTTTTTGTATATTTCATGCTCTGGTCCTTTAAAAAATAATTTCTGAACGTTAGAGCAATAGTCATGAAAAATCAATAACAAAAAGATATTAAGGCTTTTCCATATTGTTAATGGAATCTTGCCATGTTATAGGCCATGTGTGCCTAAAAAACACATAAAATATTGAAAAGTGACTTGATTTTGGAAAAATATACTCTATTGCAAAATATACTTCTGGGGCTTTCGCTTGCCGCACCGATCGGACCGGTAAACCTGGAAATCATCAAACGCGGCCTGAATTCCGGTTTAAAACAGGCCTTTCTGACAGGTTTTGGCGCAATGTGCGCCGACGCGACCTATCTTGTTCTGATTTTTTTCGGCCTTACTTCTTTTTTGAATTTTGCTTTTATGAAAATTTTCTTGGGCATTGCCGGAAGCATCATCCTTATTTATCTGGGCGCAGTGAGCGCAAAAGAATTTTTTCGCAAAGCCGATGCGACCGAAAATAAGCCACACCGATTGTTTAAAACATCGTTTGTAACCGGTTACGCTCTGGCCATTTCTAGCCCCATGACGATTGTCTGGTGGACAGGCGTTTTTGGCGCTCTGCTGGCTGCGCAAACTCATACGCAAACAAACATATCCGCTTTCTTTTCGTGCCTTTCTATTTTGCTTGGCTGCTTTCTCTGGATATTTTTTCTGGCAACTGCGCTGCACTGGGGAAAGAAAATTATCAATGAAAAAATCATAAGTTGCATTTGTCTTTTTGCAGGATGTTTTCTAATCTTGTTTGGGATTTATTTTCTGTATCGGACAATCAGGTTGATAATAAATTAACTCTGCAAAAGGATTATTTTCTTGATGACACCATAAAATGTTCCAGAGGCAAGGCGCGCGAGTATCGAGGAGTGAGGCCTACTTTTTCGTAGGTCGCAGCGACGCGAACGGAGCGCAACGCAGCATATGGGGCATTTTAAGGCGTCATCAATAGTCGCGCGGTAGTTCTTCCAACTCCGCTAAAGAAAATACCGGGCCATCGATGCAAACGTATTTGTATCCGACATTGCAGCGGCCGCATTTCCCGATACCACATTTCATTCGCATTTCCAGTGACGTGATAATATTTCCCCTGGAAAAACCAAGGTCAAAAAACACTGGCAGTGTAAATTTGATCATAATGGGTGGACCGCAGATCACGGCCACGGTATTTTTCGGCGATGGGGCAACTTCTTTACAAACAGCCGGGACAAAGCCCTGGCGCCCCTTCCATGATTCATCACCTTTATCCACAGTAATAACGGATTTGATGTCGTCTCTTTTTTCCCACGCGGCCAGTTCATCCTTATACAAAAGCAATCCGGGAGTTCTGGCACCATAGATCACAGTTATCTCACCGAAGCGCGAGCGGTTATCTTTATGCAGCATATAGTTGATCAACGAGCGTAGTGTGGTAAAAGCAAATCCGCCACCGACAACAACAATATTTTTCTTTTCTAAAAATTCAATCGGCCAGGAGTTTCCCAAGGGGCCGCGAATGCCGATTTGCGCGCCTTCGTCCATATCATGCAGCGCGGAGGTCACCAAACCCGGCACAATAACTCCAGCTCTTTGCACGGTAAATTCAACAAAGCCTTGCTGTGTAGGCGATGAAGCTATACCGATAGGCGATTCGCCCTTACCGTAAATGGACAGCTCGGCAAATTGCCCGGGCATATATTTAAAGTTTTGTTCATCTTCCTTATTCAGAAATGTGAACCGAAACGTTTTGATATCATTGGTATCAACTTCGTTGATGATCTTAGATATCTGAACTGGCACAGGAATATAAGGGTTTATGTTTATCATTTATTATCTAATCCTTTTTCAATAATTCAATAATTAATATACGCTTTCGCCTCAGGCTTTTAAGGCGTCCGACACAATCGAATATATGTCAATATTAACTGGGCAGGAACGCGTGCAGCGACCACAGCCGACACAAGAAATCACGCCATATTTTCTGATATGATATGAATATTTGTGAGATATTTTCTGCCGCAGGCGCTGATAAACTTGTGCTCTGGGATTATGACCGCTTGCCTCCAGTGTAAAATCCGTAAACATGCAGGCATCCCAAACTCTGCGCCTTGTTCCTTTGCCAAACAGGGTGTCATCACAAATGTCAAAGCAATAGCAGGTTGGGCAGACAAAGGTGCAGATGCCACAACTCAGGCAGGCGGAAGACATCCTTGTCCAGAAATCAGTATTATCAAAAATATCTTCCAATTTTTTCGCTACTGCATCCTGATCAAGAGACAGGAAACGCGTTTTATACTCTTTGCCCTTTTTGATATATCCTTCAAAATATTTCTCATCACCAGATGAGGCCTTGGCAAGAACACTCAGCTCACCTAGAAGTTTTTTGCCTTTGGGCGTTATTCCTTTAAGCAGCAACTCTTTATCATTTTTCACCATGAAGATATCGCTGCCTTCGGGATCGGCTGCATTAATGCCGAGAGTATTATAAAAATCTGCTGAGTCAACAGGCACGCTTAGATCATAGGCATAACCGAAAATGGTTGTTGCTTCTCTTCTGGCGCGCCAGTAAGGATCAATGATACCAGCGGCATCAAAATGTATGTCCATGATCTCAAAGCTTTTGACATCACAGGGACGTACGCCAAACAGAAATGCCGGCTTCAGATTCAATACAGCCGGTTCGGCCTCAGCTAATGGTTTTCCTATCTTATATTTGACAAAATCTTCCTTGTGAGGAAAAAATGCGCCCTTTGGACTCAGAATGGTATTGTAGAAATTAAGATCAACCTTCTGCGGATCTAAAATCTGCGCAAAGTTATGGCCGGAGATTTCCTTGACGGGAGCAAGAAGCGTACCCTTCTCCATCAGCACGGCTACCAGTTGGGATATTTTTTCAATTGCAATTTTTTTCAACACAAACCGCTCCTAAATGAGACTTGATTTTTACAAGCTGCAAGCACAGTAAAAATCTTAGTCGAATTTATCCCGCAAGCTTCATGCTTGTCGGGATTCGGTATATAAACATGCACCATACCGAATTAGTTTATTTAAGTTCAAAGCTTCTTCTATCATTCGCAATACACTTTATTCCAAAATTTTATCGGAATCTTCAACCCGGAAATCAACCAGAACGGGCTTATCTTCTATCCTCATACCTGCTTGCTGTTTAAACATTTCCTCGCAATCTTTAGCCACTTTTTTGTGGAAAAGGTAGAGGGGAATATCCACCGGGCAGGCACGCGAACACTCACCACAATCGATACAACGTCCTGCCAGATGATGGAACCTGGTCAGGTGATACATCATATTACCGGGAGATTGCGGCGCTTTATCCGCCCACTTGGGTTTGCTCTGGTCAATGAAGCAGGGATCACAATAACACATGGGGCAGGCTTTACGGCAGGCATAACAACGGATGCATTTATCCAATTGACTTTCCCAGAATTTCCAGCGTGCATCCTTGTCCATTTTTTCATATTCCACCAGTACATCGTAAGGCGATGCACTCTTTACGCCGTGCACTTCTTCGCCAAGCAGAATGTCGAAAAGGACCGGATTATACATGCCGCAGGTTGTTTTGCTGTCAATTATTTCTCCCGTCTTGGGGTTTTTCATTCCTTGAACCGGAATGCCCAGAAGAGTCAGGTCTTCCCTTTTGACTTTTTCCTCCTGGATTAACTGAATGACCGCCCTGCTGTCGGCAGCTTTAACGACAATGGCAATTTTAGTTCCCTGCGGATAACGGACAAGATATCTGGCCATATTATAATTGCAGTATTCGTTAAAGACTATGTTCTCCACATCAGCAATGGTTTTTGCGGCATAGGGCATCGGATGGTTTTCATCAAAACCTTTTCCATAAGCAAGAACCACGCCTGCCAGACCTTCTTTCAAAAGTCTTCTTGCTTCTGTTTTTAAATTTTCTTCGATTTTCTTAAAATCTGTCATATATTCTCCAAAGCACTACTGCTGTATCTTCAACTTGGACTGCGGGCCAAGATTTTTTATTTGAGTTGTAAACTCCTCAACCACTTCGGCAAATTTATTGCCTTCAGATGCGGAAATCCACTCCACTCTCAATCTTCCCGGTTCCAGACCGGCAAATTCCAGTATCTTTTTAGTTGTTGCCAGCCTTCTTCTGGCGTAAAGATTCCCGGTGTTATAGTGGCAATCACCGGGATGGCAGCCGCCGACCAAAACGCCGTCCGCGCCTAACTGAAACGCCCGGAATATAAAAGAAGGATTGATGCGGCTGGAGCACATTACCCGGACAACACGGACATTTTGCGGATAATGCAATCTGGTCGTTCCAGCCAGATCAGCCCCCGTGTATGTACACCAGTTGCAGGCTATGCCCAATATCTTCGGTTCAAACGACATAAACTTTCCTTTCTACAAAAACAATCTTCATATTGTAAATGGTTTTAGAAAATCTCCAGAGGCAAGGCGCGCGAGTATCGCGGAGCGAGGCCTACTTTTTCGTAGGCCGCAGCGACACGAACGGAGCGCAACACAGCATATGGGATTTTATAAAGCCATGTCAGAACTCCATTAAGCCTTCCATCTCAGCCAACACCTGCTCATTGGTGAAATGACGGGCAATAATCGCTGATGATGGACAGACGGAAGCACAAAGCCCGCAGCCCTTGCACAGAGCCTCATTAATTTCCGAAACACGCTTTTCATAGTTAAACGAGGGCGCGCCATAAGGACAGACGCGTACACAGTTCTGACAGCCGCTGCACGAGGCCGGATTGACCATCGCCGTTGTGGCTTCCAGTTCCATTTTATCATTAACAACAATGGTCAGAGCTTCTGCCGCCGCGCCTAAAGCCTGGGCCACAGTATCAGGAATATCTTTGGGGCTTTGACAAACACCGGCAATAAAAATGCCTTCCGACATGGTGGAAAGAGGCGCCAGCTTCGGATGCCGCTCCATAAAAAAGCCCTGCTTGTCGGTGCTGAGATTGAAGAGCCGCGCGATATCTTTATAATCAGCCCGCGGAACAATGGCGGGTGAAAGCACTACCATATCTACAGGCAACTGCAGAAACTTACTGGTGATCGTATCTTCCGCCTCGACAATCAGTCGTCCCGGTTCCTCTGTGCTCTCGGTAACCCGTGCCCCCTTGCCCCTGATAAACTTTACATTTTCCTCCGAAAGCCGGTTATAAAATTCTTCATATCCTTTTCCGGCAGCTCTGATATCGATATAGAACTGATAAACATCCGCGGAAGTTTTTTCCTTGAAAAGATGCGCGAACTTGAGTGAATACATGCAGCAGACGCGGCTGCAATGCTCATGATAATTTTTGTCGCGGCTGCCGATGCAATGCAGAATGGCGATAGATTGTGGTTCCTTGCCATCGCGCAGCGTCACCTTGCCCGCCGTTGGACCAGCGGAGTTGAAAAGCCTCTCCACCTCCAGAGCGTTATAAACGCCGGGATACTTGCCGTAACCGTATTGAACCAGTGGCTTTGTATCCATGAGATCAAAGCCGGTCGCAACGATAACGGCTCCAACCTTGACATCAATGAAAGTATCCTGCTGCTCAAAATCGATAGCCTTCTGTTCGCAGACTTTCTCACACAGGCGGCACTTGCCCTTGAGAAAAAAAGTGCAGGAATCTTTATCAATAATGGGTTTTTGCGGCACGGCCTGGGGAAACGGAATATAGATCGACTTTCTTTTCACTAAGCGTTCATCCCATTCGGATATGCCCTTGCCGGGGCATTTCTCCGTGCAGGCTAGACACGCGTTGCACTTGTTATGATCCACATAACGCGCCTTCTGTTTAATGGTAATATCGAAATTGCCCACATACCCTTTTACCCCGGTAACTTCACAATAGGTAAGCATCGAAATGTTTTTGTGCTGCAACACATTATCCATTTTGGGAGTGAGAATACAGGCGGAACAATCCAATGTCGGGAATGTTTTATCAAACTGGGCCATGTGCCCACCGATGGTGGAGTTTTTTTCCACCAGATAAACTTTCTTGCCAGTGTTGGCAAGTTCAAGAGCGGCCTGAATTCCCGCGATGCCTGCTCCGATAACCAACACATCGGGATTGACGTCGATAACACGCGAGGTCAGCGGCGCCAAAAGCCGCGCGCGATAAACCGCGCCGTTGAGCAGCGCCTTGGACTTTGCCGTGCCTTCTTCAATATCACTGGTTACCCAGGAAACCTGTTCGCGTATATTAACAATGGTCAGAAGGTATTGATTCAAACCGGCGTTTTCGATAACTTTGCGGAATGTTTTTTCGTGCATCAACGGTGAACAGGCCGTGACAATCACACGGTCGAGGTTGTATTTTTTGATATCGTGTTGGATCATTTCCTGTCCAGGCGTGGAACACATGAATTTATAATCTTTAGCGACAACAACGTCCGGCAGAGTCGCGGCAAACTCCGCAAGCTCGCTCACCCGCACTGTTTTTGCAATATTTAAACCGCAGTGGCAAACAAAAACACCAATTCTGCTCATAGTATCTCCCTACTCTTTACTCCAGAATAAAAACAACATTTAACTGACGCTGCAGGTATCAACCACCGGCTCGTCAATATTTATATCCAGACTCTCCAGGAAAAGCTCACTTACATCCTTAACTTTAATTTTATCATCGGCATTGAGTGTTCTAATGCTGTCTTCAAACATAGTAATGCAGTAAGGACATGACGTTGTCAACACAGAGGCTCCCGTGGACAGCGCTTCTTCTATTCTCAGATCGCTGAGGCGCTCACCTTTGAGTTTTTCCATCCATAATCCGCCGCCGCCGCCGCCGCAGCACATACTTTGTTCACGACTGCGTCCCATTTCGACAAAATCCAGCCCCGGTATGGATGCAATAATTTCACGCGGCGCATCATAAACACCGTTGTGTCTGCCCAGATAACACGGATCATGATAGGTAACTTTGATGCCGCCAAAATCTTTTTTGGGGGTTAGCTTTCCTTCTCTAACGAGACTGGCTATCAACTCGCTTAGGTGCACAACTTCATAATCCTCACCGTAATCCTTTTTGAAAGAAGCCAGGCAGTGAGGTGAAACGGTAATTATTTTTGTGATACCTTTTTTATTGAAATATTGAAGATTATTGTTTTTCAGTCTTTCGAATAACTCCAGATCGCCAACTTTTTTTAAACTTTCGCCACAGCAGTTGACATCCACCGACGGCAGGCCCCAGCTTAAACCTGATTGATTCAATATTTCGGCAGTGGCTCTGGCCAATCGGACATTGCGGGGATCATAACAAACAGTGCAGCAAGTCCAGAACAAGTATTCCGTATCTGCGGAAAACAGCGGATATTTTTCTTTTGCCCAGTCGTTACGCTTTCCCTGATCGCCTGACCAGGGATTCCCTCTGGCCGACATTGAGCCGACAAAGGCCCGGAGGCTCTGCGGCAGCATACCGCCGCCGCTGTATACATTTCTTATTGCCGTGACTACGTCGATGATCTCCACACCGCGAGGACAACGATCCACACAGAATTTGCAGGTGGAGCAACCCCACATGTACTCCTCAATGCCATCAATACCCAGCTGGCCAAAACGAACAAGCTTCCGGATATTGAAATGAGTTATCGGTGTCCAGGGACATGTTCCGGTACAGGTTCCACACTGGTAACATTTTTTCAGCGCCTCACCACCTGCCTCCATAATCGCCTGAGACATTTCCAGATATGGTGTAACTGTTAGTGACATTAAAAATCTCCTGTTGGACGACCATGGAAAAAGCCCCCGGCCTTCGCCGGGGCAGGCTAATGCGACCTACACAAAAGTAGGCCTCATTCCTCATGATTCGCGCGCCTTGTCTCTGGAACTTTTTACAAGGTCGTCATCTTTGGCATTTATTTGGCTTATAAATATTCCGTTGAATTTCATAGAACATTTAAGAGTTTATGCCATGTTATTTAACGCGCATTTTACTAACATATCAGCGTGGAAATCGCAAATTCAAATTGACGGTAATTTGTCATACCGGCGGAAGCCGGTATCCAGAAAATAGTGAGATTTTTAGTGGTAAACTTCCACCGGTTACGCCGAGTATCATTAACATCACGCATAGGTGGATCACTGGCACTAAATTTTATTATTTCTTGACAAAGCCGGATAATCTTTACATAAAAGAAACTACAGTAAGGAGGAAAACACGATGATGAAAATAATTCTCTTGCGCGGTATGCTTCTTGTTATCTTTTTATTTTTCATTTCCTTACTTCCAGAACCTTCATTTTGCGAAATTCTAACAATTAAACAGACGGTAAAGCAGACATTCGGAGGTAGCCAATCCGCTGATGATGCTCGGATTTCCGCCATAGCCAAAGCCAAAAGAGAAGCACTGGAAAAGGCAGGAACATATATTGAAAGCCTCACCGTAGTCGAAAACTCGAAAGTGGAGAAGGATGAAATTCTTGCTTTAACGGCTGGTGTTCTCAAGGCGGAGGTCATTTCTCAAAAGAATTATCACACAAAAGACGCCTTCGGCATTGAGATTGTTGTCAATGTAATTGTAGATACCTCTATATTGGATGAAAGGGTAAAAAAACATCTACAGGATAGAACCCATCTGTCGCAGCTCAGGGAAACTCAAAAAAGCGAAACAGAACTCCTCCAGAGGGTCGCAAAGCTTGAAGAAGAAAACCGCAAGCTTATGACAAAAATGCAAAGCACTCAGCAATTAAAAAAGGAATTCCAGCAAGCATCTCAGTGGTTGATGGCGGCGGATTGGTTTTATCAAGCAGAAGCATTATGGGATGGGGAAAAATATACCGATCCGAAAAAGGCTATTGAATATTTGAACAATGCCATTAAACTGCAGCCGGATGCTGCCAATGCCTATAGCAACCGGGGGAATGCTTACACAAACCTCGGCCAGTATCAACGCGCCATCGAGGATTTCAACAAGGTCATACGCCTGAAACCTGATTATGCCGATGCCTATGGCAGCAGGGGGAATGCTTACGCTGACCTTGGCCAGTATCAACGTGCTATTGAGGACTTTAACGAAGCCCTCCGCTTGCAACCGGATTATGCCAAGGCCTACTATAACCGGGGAGTTACTTATTATCAATTCGCCCAGTATCAACGTGCAATTGAGGACTTTAATGAAGCCATCCGCTTGCAACCGGATTATGCCAAGGCCTACTATAACCGGGGGCTTGCCTACTCTAACCTTGGCCAGCAACAGCGGGTCATAGAAGACTGTAATGAAGCCATCCGCCTGCAACCGGATTATGCCGATGCCTACAACAACAGGGGGGGTGCTTACTCTAAACTCGGCCAGTATCAACGTGCAATTGAGGACCACAACAAGGCCATCCGCCTGAAACCTGATTATGCCGATGCCTATGGCAACAGGGGGATTGCTTATTTATTGCAGGGCAACAACAATCTTGGCTGCCTTGATGCACAAAAAGCCTGTGCATTAGGATCCTGCAAAGCATTAGAGGCTGCTAAAAGTGGGGGATACTGCCATTGATTTATGTTTATCCTAAAATGGCAAATATAAGTCGTATGAATAAACCGATTCGGTATAATAATTGTTTCTGCTCAGATCAGAATAGAGGCATCTTATGAACAATGAGGTGTTGACCAATTTAATCCGGGAGGCTACGGCGCTGATAGAAGCCGACCACACAGTGGTCAAGGCCATCGTCGAAAGTCATTTTGAGGATTTGCCAAAACTCCTGGCAGAATTTCGGGATAGCAAGATCAGGACTCACAAGAATCTCGGTCAGTATGGTGTTATTGACAGTATTGATAATGAGGCTAAAGAAGTACTACTGAGAGTACAAAGGAAGTTACCTACAGACAGCATCTTGGAACAACAGTCGGGAAAATCAGGGGATGAAGAGTTCTTCTACACATTATCAGACGCAGAGATAGACGAATTGGGTTCGGACCTTCTTTACTCCTGGATAAGCCACTACGAATACGTGCGCAACCTATTTAAGGTGAATTCACTGATCCTTCAGACAGCAATCCCTAAAGAACTAGCCACATACGTTAGCGAAGCGCGGAACTGTTTCGCTTTTCAGCAGCATAGTGCAGTAGTCTCCATGTGCCGTACGATTCTGGAAGCTACGGCTAAGGATATTTGTGAGAAACAAGGCTTTTTTTCTCCACAAAACAGGGAAGTAGTAAGCATCAATCCCAAGGTTTTTAACCAACTTATCAAAGCTGTTTCCCGAAGAAATCTCAAGCAACGTGCAATCAGAATCTATTACTGCGACGGCTGTCCTGTTGTTCATGGTGATCGTTCTATCAATGCAGACAAAGCTCTCCGCGTTCTCAGGGAAACGTTGGACGTTGTCCAAGAACTGTACTCGTTGTATGAAAGCAAGTCCAATAATTAAAGAGACAGCCTCTTAAAAAGTGCCAGAGGCAAGGCGCGCAAAGCCTGAGGAGTGAGGCGTACCTCTCGAAAACAAGATGATTTTAAAAGATGTCAAATGTTTTGGGGCTGTTCAAAAATGTTCAGATGCAAGGCGCACAAAAAATCGAACCGTGAGGCGTATATGAATATACGTTGAGCGGTGCGGTTTGCAGTGCAACACAGCAGATGAGCGTTTTTCAACAGCCCCGTTCTGTCTAGTATTCCGGTGTTAACTTGTCCAATTCCGCCAGTGAAAATACCGGACCATCTTTGCATACATATTTACTGCCTACATTGCAGCGGCCACACTTGCCGATGCCGCACTTCATTCTCATTTCCAGAGAGGTTATAATGTTTTCTTTGGAGAAACCAAGGTCAAAAAATACCGGCAAGGTAAAGCGGATCATCACGGGAGGCCCGCAAATAACGACAACCGCATTTTCAGCGCTGGGAGCCACTTCCTTACAGACGGTGGGAACAAAACCCTCCCTGCCCTTCCAGGTGGCATCACCTTTATCCACTGTAACATTGAGATTTAAATCATCTCTTTTTTGCCATTCGATCAATTCATCTTTGTAAAGTAAAAGCCCGGGAGTTCTCGCGCCATAAATAACCGTTATTTTACCAAAGCGTTTGCGATTATCGCCGTGGATCATGTAATTGATCAGAGACCGCAGTGTCGTAAAAGCGAAACCGCCGCCGACAATCACAATATTCTTCCCTTCCAGAAATTCCAGCGGCCAGGAATTACCAAACGGACCACGGATACCCATGACTGCGCCTTCTTCCATTTCATGAAGCGCTGTGGTCACCACACCGGCCTTTTGGACTGTGAATTCCACATAGCCTTTTTGCGTCGGTGATGAGGCAATGCCGATGGGGGATTCACCTTTACCGTAAATGGAAAGCTCGCCGAATTGTCCGGAAATGTACTTGTATTTAGCTTCGTCTTCCGGGTTTGCGAACTTAAAACGAAAAGTCTTGATGTCTTTGGTATCGACCTCAGTAATGATTTTATCCACCACAACAGGATAAGGTATATATGGGTTTTGCATTACTAACTCCCTAATTATAATTTTGAAATATCTTCAACAATCTTTCGAATATCAATATTCACGGGACAATACATAACACATCTGCCGCAGCCGACGCAGGCAATCGCGTTGAAATTATCCACATAATACTTGAATTTGTGCATGGCACGCTGACGCCATCTTTCCTTCTGCGACTGACGCGGATTGTGACCGGATGTTTCCTTGGTAAACATAGGAAACATGCAGGAATCCCACGACCGGAGACGAACACCATCGCTGGCTTTCACTTCGTCACTGATATCGAAACAATGACAGGTGGGGCATAAATAGGTGCAGGTGCCGCAAGCCAGGCATTTACCGTGAATCGTCGCCCAGAAGGGATTGTCGAAATTCTTATCCAGAATTGGTTTGACTTCATGAGCGGGAATTTTCGACGTAATTACTGCTTTGGCTTTGGCCACAATTTCATTTTTCTTTGTCTCGGCAGCAGCATCCGCTTTTGCATCACCAAAATACTTGGACAGTTTTTCTCCTTTGGGAGTAATAAACTCGGCAAGGTAGTCGCTGCCAATATCTGTCAGGAGAATGTCCGCACCGTCTGAGGAAACAGGCTCTCCGTCAACTGATGTGCAAAAGCAACTCGCATAAGGAGGCTTAACACAGGCCAAAGAGATAACCGTCGTTTTTTCTCTTTTAGCTATATAGTAACCGTCCTTGTATTTTTCCTGATCAAAAAGTTTGTCCAGCAGGGCAAAACTGTGAGCGTCACAGGGACGCACACCAAATAACACCGAATCACTCGCTTTGTTTTCGTCTGCTGAAAAAACCATTCCCTTTTCCGTACGGGTATATTTCATCAGGGTTTCCGTATGCGGAAAAAAAACATTTTTCGGCGCGTTCTTGGAATTTAAAAAAGGAAAGAAAGGCTCGACACCTTTTTGCAGAGGTTCAAAAAGAATATTATCTTCTTTTTTTACCGGCGCCCAAACCAAGAAGTCCCCGGCCATTTTCTTGGCAATGCCCGCTAGTGCATCTTTTTTGATTATACGTTTTTCCATATTTTTCCCTAATTAAGAATTTTCTCTATTTTGCGCAAAGCCAATATTAAATTAATTGTAACTGTTTCAGCAGCGGCTGTGGATCAAACATATGCGATTTGAGCGTTTCCTTTGCTCCGGTCAAACCCATCGCCAGAGCAATTAATTCCGTAAAATAAAACACCGGCAGTTTTAATCCACTGCTGGGCCTCATATCCAGATTATTCATACAAAGAGGACAGGCAGTAACCACACAATTGGCGCCCGCTTCCCGTGCAGCGCTCATCAACTTATCGCACATATCGACTACAATACTTGTCTTGCTGATTGCCAGCGATCCACCGCAACAATCTGTTTTATAAGACCATTTCTTAATATCCACACCGATGGAACTCAGAATCTTATCCATCATGAAAGGATTTTCGTAATTTTCAAACTCGCAAACATCCGGCGGTCTGAGCAGCAAGCAACCGTAATAAGAAACCGGCTTCAATCCGGTAAGCGGCTTGACCACTTTTGCCGCTAGTGTGTCAATACCAATCTCATTATAAATGATATCAATGGGATTGCGGATAGCAATGCCGCCCTGATATTTTGCACCAACCACATCTTCTATCTTTGTTTTTAATTTCTTATCGGCCTTTAAATGATGTTCGGCCATTTTAAAACGATTAAAACAAGCCGCGCAGGGAACCATAACATCCAGAGCGTCTTTTTCCGCGGCAATCAGGTTACGCGCCGACAGGGCAATGGATAAATCAAAATTTGTACTATGCGCGGATGAAGATCCACAACAAGACCAATCGTCAACTTCTTTCAGTTCGATGCCCAGGGCGCGACTCACCGACTTCATTGACTGATCATATTCTTTTCCCGTCGCGTGCAGCGAGCAGCCGGGATAGTATGAAACTTTCAACACCAACCTCCTTATTCGGCTTTATAAAAAGTCCATTTGCGTATATTGGACTTCTAAAAAACTTTCAACCCCTTACGATTGCTTTGTTTTCTCAAAAATATCTTTTACTGATTTGATGTCCTTTGTTCGTGGAGATAGAAGCGACAACTTGCCTTTCATAAACATTTCTACACCCATAACCGCATCCGAGAACAAATCCCCTGATTTGAGTTTATATTGAACCATCATCAGCGGTTCGTTAATTCTCCCACCCATTTTCATGTTAGAGAGGAAAGATTCATGGAATTTCAATACATTCTTCTCGCGGGCGCCAACTCCCTCTTCAATGGCCATTTGCCTCAATACATCCATCATCCGCGCGATATCAACCTGATTGGGACAACGAGTAATACATGTTTCGCAGGACAGGCAAAGCCAGATCGTCTTGCTGTTAAGTACCTGATCACGCTTACCGTTCTGAATCATCTTAATAACCTTGTTAGGGTTATATTCCATATGTGACGCCGTGGGACAGCCCGCCGTGCATTTACGGCAATGATAACAGCTCTGTAACGGTACACCGTGGATCTTTTTATTTACTTCTTCCAGAAAATTTTCCATGCGAACTCCATTATCTCGAACTAATTATGGGTTGAAAATAAATTCTTCTTTTTCATGATGTTCATTATATTTACCAAGTGGCGGCATATCTTCCATCGATGAACCCGCTCGATTTCCGAATAATTCCCAGCAATCCTTGTTGATCTTTTTGAGGAACTTGCGCAGGTCAACGCCCATTGGGCAAACGGCGACACAAGAACCGCAATCAACACAGCGTCCCACCATATGGTAGAGGCGCATAAACTGAAACACCTGAGTATCTGTCTTGTCTTCGCCGATACCTACCCATTGCGGCTGACTCTGCTCAACAAAGCAAGTAGGGCAATAGCAGGAAGGGCAAGCCTGGCGGCAAGCATTACAACGCATGCACTTTTCCATTTCCTTGGTAAAATATGCCCACCGATCCTCTGTTGTTTTCTTTTCAAATTCATTGACACCATTGTATTCGGAATCAGGATTCATGGCGGGAGCGGACTGGCCGACTATGACATCGGAAATAATCGGATTATTAAATCGGCAGGTTCGGCAACTGTCAGCTAAAACATCTTTTAGAGCAATTGACTTATCGCCATCTGAAGTCTTCATCTTGATCTGCCCGCCTTCAATTGATCCTTCCACTATATCCGCGCCATTAATAGCCGTTTTCAATCCCTTACCATCCACATAGCCGGTACAGGGCACGCCGATGATATAAACTTCATCACGTCCGTATTGTCTTTCCTGAAGATGGATAATGACCGAACGGGTTGTGCAGCCGCGGGCGACCACACCGATAACCTTTTTCTTCCTGTCTTCCGGTTTAACTCTCTTTTGTGAATTTTTATGCTGGCTGATCAGATCATGTACAAATTTAGCCAGATTCTGTGTACAGAGATCATTCCACACCAACTTGTCGGCTTCTGTAGGCTCAGTGATAAAACAAGGGGTTGCCGTTAACGGAAGCGTGCCCTTTTCATAGCCGATAATGACATCGACTTTTTTTTCTAAAAGCAGCCTTTTTGTTTCTTCCCGCAATTTTGTTTCGATGTTTTCCACAGTTATTGTTTCCCCGTTTAGTTTAATTCTTTTATTCCCAAGATTAACCAAGTTTCTTTTTTAATTTAGAGGCCGGTCCTAAAGCTTTAACTTTGGCTGTAACGCCTTTAATCACCTGCGCAAAACGATCACCTTCAGATGCAGAAACCCAGGTGAACATGGTTCTATCGCCTTCCATGCCGATATACGATAAAAAGTTCTTCAAAGCAGCAAACTTCCGGCGCGCCACTAAATTTCCGGATATGTAATGACATTCACCCGGGTGACAACCGGAAACCAGAACTCCATCGGCGCCGGTCTGCAAGGCCTTCACTATGTAAAAAGGATTAATTCTTCCTGTGCAGGGAACGCGGATAATTCTTACATTCGGTGGATACTGAATTCTACTGATGCCCGCCAAATCGGCTCCGGCATAAGTACACCAGTTGCAGACGATGGCAACAATTTTCGGTTCCCAATCTTTACTTGCCAAATTCTCAGCCATATATTCTCCATCTTCCGGCTTTTCATATCCTGCCGCTTTTTTGCTTTAATTTATGTTCTCTATTTGCGCCAGCACTTCTTCATTATTAAATCCGTTTAAATCAACGGCGTTCATGCGGCAAGATGCCGTACATACTCCGCATCCTTTGCATAAAACAGTATTGACAGCCGCGCAACCTTCCTTAACATCAACCTCGATGGCGCTATACGGACAATTAATTTCGCAAAGACCGCAAGCCGCACATCTATCCTTATTGACATAAGCCGTCTTACCTTCCGCCTCAATGAAATCAAGGCAAAGGATTGTGCAGGCGCGCGACACTGCGGCATTGGCCTGGGTGATCGATTCGTCACTAAATTTGGGCGAATGGGACATGCCGCACATAAAGACACCATCTGTCTGGAAATCAACCGGACGTAATTTAACATGTGCCTCGAGGAAGAAACCGTCCTGATTGGTGGGTACCTTCAGCATCTGGCCGATTGTCGCATTTTCGGGATTCGGCACAACGCCGACACTCAAGGCCACTATATCAGCAGAAAGATTTACCTGCTCATTAAGAATCGGATCAAACACTTTTACTTCAACTTTGTCGCCTGCGGCAACAACTTCCGGTTTTCTATTTTCCTCGTAAGATATAAATTTGATATTTAGTTCGCGTGCTTTTTTGTAATAGTCCTCTTTGAAAGCAAAGGTGCGAATATCCCGGTATAGAATCGTAATGTCGCGGGAAGGATCGGCAGCTTTGAGCTCGAGCGCGTTTTTGACCGCTTCAGAGCAGCAGTAACGGCTGCAATATGGTCTTTCTTTATCACGCGAACCTACACATTGGATCATCACAATATTTTTTACCGCGGCAAGATTGGGATCCTTTTCGTAAATCAGAGTTTCCAGCTCTCTTTGTGTCTTCACTTTGGCGTTTTGACCGTAGAGATATTCTTTGGCTTTGTTCTCGTAAGCGCCAGTCGCCACAATCACCACACCATGCTCGAAAACTTTTTCGTCTTCTTTAATCTTAACTGTGGTTTTGTAGTTGCCGATAAAACCATCGATCTTAACAATCTGAGCGCCGGTGGCTACTGTGATTAAAGGATTTTTATAAACCTTTTCCAGAAGCGCTTTCAAATGCGCACGCGCATCGAGACCTTCGAGTGTTTTATAAAGATGATTGTAGTTACCGCCGAAGCGTTCTTCTTTTTCTACAATGTACGAGGCAAAACCCTGATCGGCAAGAGATAATGCCGCAGTAATACCGGCCAAACCACCACCGATAATCAAAGCCTGATGGTTGACAGAAAGCTGACCTGGTTTTAAGGGCTTGAGATATTGAGCTTTGGCCACAGCCATGCGCAGCAGATCTTTTGCTTTTTGGGTAGCTGCTTCCGGCTCGTGCATATGCACCCAGGAATTCTGGTCACGAATATTGGCCATCTCAAACAGATATCTGTTCAAACCGGCCTTCTCGCAGTTTTCCTGGAACAAACCCTCATGTGTACGGGGCGAGCAGGAAGCCACAACAACTCTGGTGAGATTCTTCTCTTTGATGACTTCGGCCATCTTCACCGCTGTATCCTGCGAACAGGTAAAGAGGTTATCGGCCGAATAGACGACGGTGGGCAATGTTGCGGCATAATCTCTGACGGCAGGAACATCTACAACACCGCCGATATTAATACCACAGTGGCAGACAAACACACCGGTACGCACTCCTGTGCCACGCATATCTATTTCTTCCGGATTTTCTGCCGCCGTAACCAATGTGCCGCGCTTTGCGGCTAAAAGTCCTTCCGCGCAGGCGGCGGCGGCACTTGCTTCCATAACTGTTTCCGGAATATCTTTCGGCCCGCCAAACGCGCCGCAGACAAAAACGCCGGGGCGCGATGTCTGAACAGGATTTTCCAACTGCGTTTTGCAGAATCCATGTTCTTCGAGTTCTATTCCCAAACTCGAGGCTAGCTTTTTAGCTTCTTTGGGCGGCATCAGACCAACGGAGAGAACAACCATGTCGAATTCTTCTTCGGTTAATGTTCCATCCTGATTGACATATTTGATGAGCAGATTATTGGTCTGCTGCAATTCTTTAATTGTGGAAGGCATTGAACGGATATAGCGAATGCCGTATTCCTCTTTGGCACGGTTGACAAAGCGGTCGAAATCCTTGCCATGAGCGCGAATGTCCATGTAGAAAATTGTCGGCTCCAACCCCTTGGCGTGCTCTTTACCAATGATTGCTTCCTTGGTTGCATACATACAGCAAACTGATGAACACCAGCTGTTATCGCAGGAGGTGTCGCGCGAACCCACACACTGAATGAAGGCGATCTTTTTCGGCTCCTTGCCATCAGAAATTCTCTGTACATGACCAAAGTATGGACCGGACGCGGAAAGGATGCGTTCAAACTGAATGGCAGAAACAACATTTTTATAAATGCCGTAACCATATTCACCGCGGCCACGGGCATCAAATATTTCAAACCCGGGCGACGCAATTACAGCACCCACTTCAATGATTTCTTCTTCAATAGTCATATCATGGTCAATGGCTTTGGCAATACAGGCATCAACGCACTGATAGCATTCGGAACAGATACCACAATTCAGACAACGCTGTGCTTCTGCGATGGCTTGCGCTTCATCAAAACCGATGCCGACTTCCTTGAAGTTGGTTCGGCGATCTTCCGGTTTCATGAGGGGATATTTCGCGCGGGGGCTCTTGGGAACATTGGAAACGTCGGCTTTATCCGCCAGATCTTTGGTCCAGTCTTTCTCTCGGCCGGCCTTGACATCCTCGCCCATCAGATAGCGGTTGATGGACTTGGCCGCTTCTTTACCTGAATAAACAGCCTTAACGACTGTCTGAGGTCCGGTAACCACGTCACCACCGGAGAAAACACCGGCAACATTAGTTGCGTAGGTAACTTTATCGTAATCAACGTTATTCCACTTATTGATGGCAACTCCGCTTGCTTTGGTAATAAAAGAGAGGTCTGCTTCCTGGCCGATGGCGGGAACGATGGCATCGCATTCAACGATAAATTCGGAACCCTTGATTTCAATGGGACGACGACGTCCGCTCGCATCAGGTTCGCCCAATTCCATGCGCGTACATTCAATACCGGTCACTTTTCCATCCTTGCCCACAACACGCTTCGGGGCAACGAGGAATTTCATCTCGATTCCTTCTTCAATGGCCTCTTCGATCTCTTCGGGCGCAGCGGGCATTTCCGCACGGGTCCGGCGATAGAGGATAAAGACGTTTTTCGAACCGGTTCTGACGGCTGTACGAACAGCATCCATGGCCACATTTCCACCGCCGATAACGGCGACACGATTCCCCAGGGATACCTTTTCTCCCAGGTTTACTTTTAAAAGATAATCGACACCATGAACCACACCCTGCATATCCTCGCCCGGAATGTTGAGCTTGCTGCTCTTCATGGTACCGCAACCGATAAATACAGCACTATAATCGGACTTCAACTTATCAAAGGAAATATCTTTTCCTATTTTTGTATTTAAATGAATCTTTACGCCCAGATCTTGAATAACCTTTATTTCCGCATTCAGAACTTTTTTGGGAAGGCGGTATTCGGGAATACCAACAGCCATCCAGCCACCCGCGACCGGCAGTGCTTCAAAAACATCCACGTCGTAACCTTCAATGGCCAGATAATAAGCGCAGGTCAGTCCTGATGGTCCGGCACCTATAACTGCTATCTTCTTGCTCTTGCTTTCCTTTTTTTCCGGCAGGTAGCGCGTCTCGTCCTTCAGGTCGAGGTCGGCAACAAATTGTTTCAAATGCATTATATCGATTGCTTCATCTACTTTGCCGCGCATACAGGCCGTCTCACAGGGATGGTTACAAACACGGCCGCAAACGATGGGGAAAGGGTTGTCCTGCTTGATGAGTTTGAGGGCTTCTTTAAACTTTCCGGCAGCGATCAAGGCCACATAACCTTGCACACTGATATGAGTAGGACAACTGGCCTTACAGGGCGATGTTCCTAATTTGTCGATGGCAAAACCGCTGGGAATAGCCTGAGGGAAATGCCGGTAGATTGCTTTTCTATCACTTAAATTGCCGTTGAATTCAGATTTTACGGAAACGGGGCAAACATTGGCGCAATCACCACACCCAGTACACTTATCCAAATTAACAAAACGTGGAGCGCTGGTTAATTTAACTTTAAATTTCCCTGGTTCGCCTTCAACAGATTCGACAGTGCGCCGAGTCTTAATTACTACGTTGGGATGACGCCCTACTTCAACCAGCTTGGGGGATAGTATGCAGGCGGAACAATCATTTGTAGGAAAAGTCTTGTCCAGTTGCGCCATGACGCCGCCGATGCTGATTCCGTTTTCAACGAGATATACTTTCATCCCGGAATTGGCTAAATCGAGAGAGGCCTGAATGCCTGCGATTCCCGAACCAACTACCATTACTGCACCAATTTTTTCGTTATCTTTTAGCACCTGATCACACCTCTTTATTCTATATAAAAAACTCACATAATGTTGTCTAATGCAATGTCAAACAAGCATGCGTCGGCTAACATAATTTATTTAGCCTGTCAATAGCCTAAGGTTTATTTATTTTATTTTTGCTTCTAACTTGTTGATATAAAGAAACTAAAAAAGTGACCGGCGTTCAGAGGCAATAACATTTTTGAAACTATTGGTATTTAGCAAGTGAACTTAAATGATCATCCAGGAATTGCCAGATTTCGCTCTTGCCCTTTTGTGTTTTTGCCGAAAACAGGATGAGCTTTTTTCCAGCCGATACGCGAAGCGAGCCTTCGATTGATCGCTTGCGAACTATCGCTTGATTATTAGATAATTTATCGGCTTTGGTTAAAATATATACATAAGGTATGCGGTAATGTTCCAGCCAGTTCCGCAAAGACAAATCATCCTCACTGGGATCGCGCCGGATATCCAAAATAAAAACTACCAAAGCAAGGCTTTGCCTCTCCCGCAGATAGGCTTCTATCATGTCACCCCAATCTTTTTTTACCGACTGAGAAACCTTGGCAAAACCGTAGCCGGGAAGATCAACAAACGACACCTTTTCGTTAATGGTGAAGAAATTGATCAACTGCGTCCGCCCCGGAGTATTGCTGGTCTTGGCCAGATTTTTACGCCCGACAAGCGTGTTGATCAAAGATGATTTGCCTACGTTGGAGCGGCCCACGAAAGCAATCTCCGGCAACGTCGCCGGTGGATACTGAGGCGGCCAAACCGCGCTCTTTATAAATTCTGCACTGATAATTTTCATAATTCAACCAAGGGCTGTTGAAAAATGCCCATCTGCGGCGTTGCGCTCCGTTCGCGTTGCTGCGACCTACGCAAAAGTAGGCCTCGCTCCACGATACTCGTGCGCCTTGCATCTGAACATTTTTGAACAGCCCAACTGTCCCTAATTACCTCAATTCTCTTGCCGTGTAGGTATTGTCATTTTCTGCCGAAATATTTTTGCAAATGTGGGATAGATGCCTTTAAATTTTCTATACAGAGATTACGAGTATCTTTTAAATTTGTATCATCAACTTTTTCTAATACCGCAATTCGGTGATTAGTGGCAATTATAACTTTATCATATGTCGAATATCTCGGGTCATCTACATCAGGCCCGCTACAAACAAAAGTAGCTGTAAAAATGTCGCTTTTTTTTATAATTTCAAGGACAAGCTTTGGTGAATTTCCAAGCGCTTCCCCCATTGCTAAATCCAGCATTTCACTTGCGCCGGCATCAGTCCCTGGTCTCAGATACACGGCTACTTCCAACCATGACCTTTTTCCGCTAGCAATATTTTTCAGGAGTTTATTCCATATAATTACATCTTGATAAAATTCTCTAACAACTTTCTTTGCGCCTTCTCTCTGAATTTTCTCGACAATTTCTGCTGGGATAATATTTTTGTTGTGGATGCGGTCTTTTTCCGCGCCTTGTGAATTACCACAAACAGCGCATGCAAGAATTACTAATAAGACTATAAATAGATGCTTCATCGTTTTGTCTCCTGTTTAACGGTATACTATAAGCAAGTTCGCTCCTTCCTCTAGCCTAGCGACATTAATGAATTAAATAAGTATACTTCTGAAGCAATATGGTTAGGTCTTGAAATATCATTTTTCATTCCAACTTCCAAACTAACATGGGTCATGTGGTCAATAAAAACTAACTCTTCTTAAAAAAATAATGGGGTCAAGTCTGCCTTTGACTTTTGATTATCTGTTCAACTTGTAATATTCATTTCGCCTTAGATTTAATTATTATACCATTTCGATTTCAAAGGATAACGAGGCGGCAAGGAGGAGGCGCCGGAGGCGTATATGAACATACGTTGAGGACGCCGACAACGCAGCCAACAAAGTTAGCCAAAGAAAGCGGAATGGTATCGAGCCCATCACTCCCGTTCAAAGGTAATGCCATACTTTTCCAGTTTTCTTTCAAATGTTGGTCGGGATATTCCTAAGACTTCACAAATTTCCCCTTTGTTTTTATCTGTATCTTTGATGACTTTTCTAATGTAGCGTTCTTCCACCTGATCCAGAGTCAGAAATTTGCCTGGCTCCGACGATTTAAATAAATCCGCAGATGTATCACCTGACAATGTAGAAGGATCTTCTTTACCCAGTTCAGGAAAATCGCTAACTCCCAAAACCTGACCTTTGGCCACAACGCAGGCACGCACGAGCAGATTTTCCAGTTCCCGAACATTCCCCGGCCAGTGGTACTTCATGAAGATGTCCATAACTTCAGCGGAAACACCTATGATTTTTTTATGTAAATCCAGATTAATTTTTGCCAGCAAGTAGTCGATCAACTGCGGAATATCCTGGTGGCGTGTGCGCAGTGGCGGTAAGTTAATGGCTACTATATTCAGACGATAATACAGATCATCGCGAAATTTTCCTTCACTAACCAAAGTCTTTAAATCTTTGTTTGTCGCCGCCATAATTCGGGCATTAACTTTAACCCGGTCTTTGCCGCCGACTCTTTCGAATTCCATTTCCTGCAATACACGTAATAGTTTTGCCTGCAAGTTGATAGACATTTCGCTGATTTCATCCAGAAAGACAGTGCCGAAACGCGCCAGTTCGAACTTGCCGAGTTTACGGGCGATAGCGCCGGTGAAAGATCCCTTTTCATGACCGAATAATTCCGATTCCAGCAGGGTTTCGACAATGGCCGAACAGTTGACCGCGATAAATGGTTCATCAGGTGATGTATTATGATGAATGACTTTGGCAATCAACTCTTTGCCTGTGCCACTCTCGCCCTGAATCAGCACGGTGGTACGGCTCTGGGAAACAGTACCGATAGTTTTAAAAATTTCCCGCATTTCATTACCGGTGCCAATGATATCTCCAACCCGGAAACTCCGCGATGGCTCCATTAAAAGTCCATCAATCTTTTTTTCCATTTCCAGAGATTTCAAGGCTTTCTTAATCGCCAGATCCAGTTCATCAACATTGACCGGTTTATGAATATAATCAAAAGCACCGCCCTTCATTGCATTAATGGTTGTTTCCATATCATGAAAAGCGGTGATCATGATGACTTTAACGTTTTCATTTTCTTCTTTGAGGTCTTCCAGAACCGAGAATCCATCAACGTCAGGCAACCGGATATCCAGAATGACAACGTCTGACGGGCTCTGCACATACTTATTCAAACCTTCCGTGCCGGTCAGCGCGGTACTAACTTTGTAACCTTCTTCAGTGAGATACAGATCGAGTGTTTCCACAATCGAAGCATCATCATCAATAACAAGAATACTCGCCATAATCGTAACCTTCGCCGTTCAACGGAATTCTTTCACTTCATGATCCGTTTTTAGAATTTTATTAAACTCTTTGGATGTGACGCCTTTCACTACAAGGCAATGTAACACAAATTTTCGCTCCCTTGTCCTTTTCACTGATAATTTCTATTTTCCCCTGATGCAGTTCCACGATTTTTGATACCTGCGAAAGCCCAAGACCTGTACCATATTTTTTCTTTGTAAAAAACGGATTAAACAGATGAGGCATGTCTTCCTCATCAATGCCGCAGCCGTTGTCTTCTACAACAACAAGCACGGCAGGCGGTTGACTGCCGATGCTGCGAGCATATATGTGAATGTATCCTTTATCCTCAACAGCCTCGATTGCGTTACGGATAATATTTAAAAAAGCATCCGCAATCATTGCCGCATCGACATTGACCAGAGGAATCTCCTGCAGTTCTAATTTGACATCGATCTGTTTATCGGCAATTCCTTTTTCGGCCAAAGCAAGAACCTGTTCTATGATTTTGCCTAAATCCACGGGGGCCATTTTGGGCTCTACAGGCTTGGCAAAAACTAACACATTGTTAACCAGTTCTTCGAGATGTTCAACTTCTTTCTGGGCAATTTTGAAGCGCTTCAGGTCATTACCGGCCGGATTCATGCGTTTCTCCAGTATCTGCAAACTCATCTTAATCGAGGATAGCGGATTACGAACTTCATGAGCAATACCCGCGGATAATTGTCCCAAAGCTGCCAACTTCTGACTATCATAAAGTCTCTTTTCCAGATTTTTGAATTCCGTGATATCTCGCTGTACTACTATATAGTGGTTTGTCCCGATAACTGGTGAAGTCGTGACAAGAAGATTCACTTTGTGTCCATCCTTTGTTGTCCTTTCAATCTCATAAGGGCTGTAAATACCTCTTTTCCCTTCCTCCCATTTCGATAAAACAAAATCTTTATCCTCTGGTGCAACAAATTCCAGGAAGTATTTACCCTTAAATTCACGGGAAGCTAGTCCGCCGTCTTTCTTTAATCCACGGCTCATATAATTGATGATACCATTTTCATCCAACTCGTAAATCTTATCAGGCAGACTCTTCACAATCGATTGCATATAGTTGTAAAGCTCTTCAATCTCTCGCCTCAAATCAATATTCTCTGCCAATTCATTTTGTAGTGTCTCAGCATATTCACGCAAGCTTCGAGTAAGTTCTTCTTCCCGCGACATATCCTGCAGAGTTTCAATTGCGGCAATAATGTTCCCTTCTTCATCGTAGATAGGCGAAGCCAAAAAATACAAATAACGGCTGCGGCCGCCGAGGTTTTCAAAATGATCTATTGCTTCATAGGCACCAAGCACTTTATCTGATTTTTTTACTTTTTTAGAGGCGTAATATTTACTTAAACCTTCTATATCGCGGTTGATGATTAAATCCGCAATGACAGGCCTCTGCACTGAATAAAAGGGTTTGTAGTGATTATCGGTCCCGAGCATATCTTCAGCTGAATAACCCGTGAGTTCTGTACAGGCTCTATTCCATAATATGACCTTATGTTCATTATTAATAACAAAACTTGGAATTGGAGAACCTTCAATAATACCATCAATTGTTTTCTTCTCCCGCAAAAGCTTTTCCTGCCAGGCTTCACGTTCTTGCAATCTTTTTTGCTCTTCTTGCAAGCGCAATCTCTTCCCTTCCTTGAAAGCAAAAGATATACCGGCAACAACCATTACCAAAATAAGAATGAAAGCGCTAAACAGTGTATAAACAAAGGTTTCACGAACAGGAGATATAACACGACTATAGGGCGCCGCAACCAAAACAAACCACTTTTTTTCTGCTGCCTGCACTGGATAATAAGCAATAATGCTTCTTTGTTTTCCCTTATCGGCCTGAAGAATGGCTGCATCTAAATGTCTTCCGCTCTCGGAAGGAAAATTAATTTTTGATTCATCTCGATTTCGAATTAAATCATTGATATTTTTCCCAATAAAAGAAGAATCCGGATGAATAATTATTTGCCCTTGCTCGTCAACGATCCACAATTCACCCAGTTGATTATCACGTATTTGTTTTTCACAAACATCTACCAAAGCAGCAAGTGAAAAAGAAACCATCCAGGCACCGGAGAAAACATTACCCTGAAGCCAGATGGGATAACCCCATATCAAATACCAATCAGTTTTTTGTGTTATGTTATCTTTGGGTATTTTTTTCGATAAAGCTAAACTTACATATTGCTTGTTTTGTTGCTTTAAATCTTTAAAATGTTTGGTCAGATTTACACCAGGAAGGGCGCCTTGCGGTAAAATTCTCTGGATTTTTCCCTCTACATCAAAAAGCAAGACAGCGTTAATCGAGTTTACCCAGCCGGAATAGAAAATTTTTGTTTCCTGATCACTATCTCCCGTTAGAATTTTCCCCTGAGGATCAAAATAAGAAAACAAAGCAATATTTTTCCCAACTTGATCAAATATGTCTGTCATTCGAGTAGCTGCATTTTGAGCAGAGGCGAGCTGCTGACGGCTGAACAGATCAACCATATCCCTTTCCCTGGCATTGTTCACTGTCAACGCTAAAAGCAGAATCAGGATGATCACCGCTATACTGGCAAGCCAGATGCGCACCTTCATGGTTTTATATAGAAGCTTATTAATTTTAACGGATTGAGTCACCTAATCTTCTTTGTCCTTTTTATTTTCTTTATGGGAAAGATTAATCCCGATTAAGACATAAACCAAGATTGCCGCTGTCAGTGAAATAAGAAGTTTTGCGAAACCACTTTCAATTTTCAAAATATAAGAACAAACAAGCCATACGATGGGGTAAGTAACTGCCGTCAAAAGCTCCTGCATGATCGTCCTTTAATAAAAGTTTCTTGTGGTATTTCATTTTAACAGAGCTGATTTTTTATGATACTAACGGCGTTAGCGGAAAATTTCAATAGAAATATAAAAAGATATTTTCTGTGCCGATTGATGAGAGCTATCGCAAACATATAAAAAGGGCGACCGGCAAACCAACCCCCCGCAAAAAACTGCCCGCCTAAAGTCCTTTATTTGAATGTTTTATGACAACCCATTTAACAAAACATTAAATCCGACTTCAAATTGCCATGGTCTTCAGTTTGTGAAAATAACTTGCAGCTGCTTTTTTATATGATTTTTTTTATTTGTATTGTATCGTGAAGTGAAACAATCTCAACAAATTGGATCGACAGTCTTTCATAGCCGCGCTCTTTAAATGAAATATTTAGAAATAATTTTTTCGTACTAAAGCCATGGCATAAGTCATGCAGTAAGATTGAGCCGATTAAAGCTGAAATTATTTCTCTTTCCCATGACTATATATTTATGTTATGGAAAGCAGAAGGAATAATAAACAATTTATTATGAAAGGAGACAGATAATGTCACACAAATCAGGTAAAAAAATTTTAACAGCATTTACTTCTACAGTAATTCTGCTTTTATCGAGCTCGCTCGTGTTCGCAGCAGAAACTATACCAACAGGTGAATCTTATTCGAAGGCAATTTTTGCCGTTGGAGCAATGATTGCCGCAGGAATCGCTATTGGTGTGGGAGCCGTTGGTGCAGGTTTAGGTATTGGAACAGCAGCCAGTGGAGCATGCTCCGCCGTAGGAAGAAATCCCGGCGTTCAGGGAAAAATCATGATGACCATGCTGGTTGGTATGGCCATGGCTGAATCCATCGCTATTTATGCGCTGGTTGTTTCTCTTGTCCTTCTCTATGCTAACCCTTACATGCGTTATTTTTTGGGTTAATATTGAAAAGTTAACTACAAAATTAACAAAGGTTAGGGGGAAATTATAATGTCAAAAACTAAAAAAGATAAGCAGTTTTTTGGTATAGGAGGTGTTTTCTTCCTGCTTATCGTAATCCCCTTATCATTAATGGCGTTCTTAATTGCCAACGGCATGTTTAAGCTGGGGGTTACCATAAAGCAGAGTACCGTTAACGTTCTCGATAATAAAGCTCAGGAAGATATAAGAGCGAGAGCCATCAATACAGCAAACGAAGTTGCCAGTTTCCTCATGGAATGCAATAAAGATTTACAAGTCGCAACAATCATTCCCTCAACAGAAGCTGTATACAAACAGTTTGTTTCTGAAAATAAAAAACCGGTCTGGGTCAAGCGTGACGGGAAAATACAGCAGGTATTGATCCCGCTGTACAAAGAAATGGCTCTGATTGACAAAAAAGGTAACGAAGTAATTAAAATTGTGAATGGCCAAACAGCGCCAGCCACCAAGTTAAACAATGTTAGTATTCCGTCGAACACAACATACAAAACAGAAGACTACTTTGCCAAAGCAAAGATACTTAATAAAGGTGAAGTATACATATCTCCGGTTACCGGTTGGTATGTAAGAAAGGCGGAATTTGAAAAGGGCTTGAGATTTTCAGGAATTGTCCGTTTAGCCACGCCTGTTTTTGATAAGCAAGGCTTTGCTGGTGTGATTGAATTGGCCTTGGATTATCGTCATTTGGCCGAGTTTACCCATCACCTTGTTCCTACACAGGCGGGAAAGGTATTTGAAACAGAGGGTTCTGGCGGTAATTACGCTTATATGATCGACCATCGCGGTTTTGTCATTTCCCATCCAAATGATTTTCATATTGTTGGACTCAACCATGACGGAACAATTGTTCCAACTGTTACGGCTCAGAACGCAGCAGAACTGGCAAAGAAAGGCACAGAAGCGTTGAATCTCTTCCAGTTGGGTTTTATGGATCACAATTTATTTACCATCGCAAAAGAAGCGGCACAAGGAAAATCAGGAGTTTTAATGTACAAATTTGGTGGATACAACAAGTTCGTCGCCTACGCGCCGATCAAGTTTTATGCGTCAAACCTTTCTGCACCTACCGGTTTTGGCTGGATAGGCCTGGGGCTGGAAGTTGAGAAATATAACGAAGCGGCACAAAAGGTATCGCAAAATATTGAAAAGGAATCAAAGGCATGGACTGCAACAGTCATCCTTATTCTTGTCGCTTCCATGATTATTCTCTTCCTCATGATGTTACTGCTGGCTCGTGGCATTACCCGTTCTTTACGGTCGGAGGTTCCGGAAGGTTCGGAAGGTCCGTTATCATTCGGCGATGATGATGACGATGATAAATAATTAATTTTATATTAAATACAAATTAACCAAAAGGCCGAATTTCTATTCGGCCTTTTTTAATGAGACTCCAATGTGACAAGCGTAAGCGTAGTCAGATTGGCTAGTCGAATTATCCCGCAATGCGGAGGATATGAAACCCAAAACTTGCCTTGGGGTTCATATCCGTGATTTCCCTTATTAGTCCTATTAAAAATAAATTAACGGGCAGCAAAACTGTCTATGATTTTACTCGAAAGATAATGCCATACATAATGATGATCAGCAGGTGTCTCTCAAACTGCAAGCTTATTTAAAATTGTTCTTGATTATATAATTTATAAAAATTAATATGAACTATAATTAGACATAATTATAATATTGCTCACGGTTATGTACGCAACTTTCAAGGATTTGTGTTTTGTTAAAAACTATCGTTATTAATTAGAAAAAGGAGATCAATCAAAATGAATAATTTTCCTTTCATACATTTGATTGCGTTAGTTGCTGGTTTCATTATTCTTTTAATAGTAAAAAGAAAATATCAGAAGATGCGAATCATTGAATTGATCGGAATATTCATCCTCTACCTTATATTAGTGGCCCTCTTTACAGAGCAGGTGCTAAAACTAGCAAGAAAGCTTATTAGTCTTATCCAATTGCAGTAACATTCGCACGTGTAATCGACAATATAGGAATGGACCATGTCAGCAGGAAAACCCCCGACACACCGCGAGCAGTTCACCACGTTCGGCGACATATTGATGTTATCTGCTTGGGGATTTGCGATGGTGATAACTTCTTTCCTGTTCCTCTATATCGGTTACCTTGTGGATGAAATCCTGGGAACCACACCGAACTTCATGCTGGGTTCTTTCTTTCTGGCAATCGTTCTCTGCATCTGGAGACTTTATCAGGAGGCATGGAAAAAAAGAAATGATGTATAACAAACCAATGCTCTAAACAAACATGATCTGTTGATATAGCATCACCACCTTAGGGCTAACGCTTTAAGTGGGTTTTGTTTAGTAATAATGACAGGCACTAGAGAAGATCGTAAGCCGAGTTTTGTCCCCGCATTTTGGTTACCCAAAGCGCGGTGATGATCATTCATCTGGGACAGCAGTTGCCTGCTGCCTCTAGCGACACTACCCGAGAACATCAGGCGGGCCGCCCTTAAACGTTCTCCTATTTGGTCTTGCTCCGGATGGGGTTTACCATG